>OLQD01000701.1_pt1 | contig 31175 bp, 28 predicted proteins | sample 1672841 | NCBI WGS metagenome assembly OLQD01 (sample SAMEA3136729, study PRJEB25190) | human gut metagenome | biome: human gut; feature: human-associated habitat; material: faeces | place: Austria | collected 2013 | reverse complement strand
TGGCTTTGTGGCGGAAGCCGCTTAGCCGATATGTTGAATTTTTAACGGACTATTAATCTTTACAAATATCCTCTTTATTATATTTGGCAAAAGTATCAGTTTGGTAAAGATGAGGATGTATGGGTGGAAGGAGAAAATGTGATGCCATATCAGATATTCATATCTAATATTAAAAGGCTTACGGATGAGTTAATTTTAATGTTGAATAAAGATAATCCATTTACGTCATTGAGTAACGGTTCTGAAATTACAAAATTGTTACATACCATTCTTAGCGATTTGCAAATGAGATTACATAAAGGACGAATTTAATAAACTTAGTATTTAGAAGTAGTGACGATTGATTTATACAACAAATCCAACTTGTCTATATAATACGTTTGTCAATTATTTTGATACATAATTGCTTACTGTAGATAAAATGGATTTGTTGTATATTCGTGGTTAAGGATTGGCTTGAAATGCAAAGTGACACAGATGCGGCTGCAATAGAACGGTTGCGTAATCATTGTATTTCAACAAGGAAGTTTTTATAATCTGAAAAATCTCAAATAGCTGTATTTCGGATTGTTTATGATTTGGCAAAAGTGTTAGTGTGTAGGGGTGGTTTGTTTTGGTTTTTAGTAAGATGAGCATTTGTGAAAACAATATGATAATCAGATTATTTAATATGTTGTTTATTGGATGTGGATGATTTCTCCTATAGGTTTATAAAAATCCAGAATGTTGAGGTCTGTTCGAATATATGGTTGTAAGCTGAACTATAATTAATATTAATTGTCAATAGTCAAACCAATGCGGGGGTACAGAATCATTCGTGATAACGTGAAATACACAAAATATTTTATAGTGCCAATAAGAACAAACTTACAGCTGAATCCTATTTCCATTTACACAAAATTTTGGACAGTGTCACAAAAAAAAGAGAGTACTTTAACAAGTACTCTCATATAATCAATCTTTAAATCTGTCTTTTAAAGGTATCTTCTTTCTTTTTGTTAAAAGTAAACATGTATATTCTAATATCAAGATAATATTATCTAGTATGTTCTATTTTTCTGCAAAGAAAATGCAAATATTTTAATTGTGCAAATTTTTTTAGACTTTTAACCATTCATCGTCGGGTTTCGCAATTAATCTGGCGTTATTAATTGCCATATCTAAGGTTAGACATGTAGATGCACGATAAACTCCATTCTCTTTTTCTATTACAAGTGCTAAATCGGCAGTCGCTTTTGATGTTAAACATAAGGGTAATAATAATTGGAGTCGTCCATCGTAATATTGAGGAACTGCTGTTTTATAATTCCTTCTGATTCTTCTAATAGCGTCATTAATTGTTCCTTGAAGCAATACTCCTAATTGATATTTATCCATTGTTTGCAAAGCTGTAGGGAATCTTGTAATATTGTCATTGATGATATGATTGACATTAGGGCGCAATTCTAACTTTGTGTCATATATTAAATCTGAAGAGTTTTCAAAATAGTTTGCATTTTCAGGTAGACTGGTGAACTTCATTAAATCTCTATCACTAGCTTTTCTCCAACCCAGAAAGAACCATTTTATACTACCAGGTCTTCTGTTTTTTGACATAATGCAAATATTTCCTCTTGATAATCAGTGACTAATCCGGTGTTGAATATAGAATACCCATTTTGCTCTAGGACTTTATTCTCTTCATAAAGTTTTATGAATGTGTGTTTAATATAATTCTCTAAAATGGGATTTTTTCCAATTGGATTTTTTTTATAATCCCAGTCTTCTCTCATCGCCATCTTCTTTAACTCTTCTATGGTCGCATGAAAATCTTTAAACCAAACGTATTCAAAAAGTTTCATATTACATATTTTTTACAAATGTAGTAATTCTCATTGTATAGCAAACAACTATGGATATAATTTCTTATTTTTTATCTGAAAAATACAAATAGAAATTAAATAGTTGATAGATATTAGTACTTTTGTTCTAAGTTGAAATTTGTTTATTGTTAACAGACTATATAATATAAACGATATAAATCTTTGTCGTTATGAAAAAACTATTGTACTTAATCTGTACCTTTGCGGCTCTGTTTGCTTTGAAAAGAAAAGCCGCTGTTCCCGAAGGGGCTATCCCGTTTATTTTTGACAGTCATTTGTATCTTCAGGCAACGTTGAATGATACGGTTCCCGTCACGGTTATCTACGATACAGGAGCCGATTTTCTGTATCTTGATGAAGATTACCTCAAACTGAACAATCTTCAGAATGCTTTCGGAAGAAAGGGCGTTGCGAAAATGGGCGGAGCGGGCAATAGCGAGCCGCAGCGTGTTGAGATTTTTGTCGATTCGGTAGAAATCCGTTGTGGGGAGTTGGATTATTGGAATAAAATTACTCCCATTATTCGGTTGCGGGATATTTTGGGCAGATATATCGACGGCTTGTTAGGCAATACTCACCTTTTGAGTTCTCCTTTGGAGATTAGCTTCAGTGAGGGATATTTGAAACAGTGGGAAGCGCCTTTCCCCGTCGACTCGTTGGAAAACTATCACAAACTGGAGGCCCGGTTTGAGGATAACCGCATAGACGTGAAAGCCTCGCTGCAAATCGACTCCGCAAATGCAGTAGAGGGTTGGTTTCGGTTGGATTTGGGAAGCGGCTCTACTGTTTCGCTTACGAATGAAGCGACTTCGTCTCTTCATCTTGACGATATGCCGAAGGCTTATTTCCAGACACAGGCCGGAGGTGTGGGCGGTGGCTCGGAAGATGTGGAGATAAGGGCTGCAAGGTTTTGCATGGTGGATACATTTGAGAATGTTGTAATCGACTGTTCTCTTAACGAAAAAGGAGCCTTGTCGTCGGGCAGGCCTTACTTGGGAATAATTGGCAACGATATTTGGTCGCTCTATGATATGGTGTTGGACCCAGTCAGTTCTTCTGTATGGGTAAAAAGAAACGGCAAGAAAGGGACATACTCCCAGTCGTCGACAACGCATATGGCTGTGTTCGACCGTACCGATATATGCGACGGTTGGATTGTCAACGGTTTGTATAAAGGAGGCATTGCCGAACAGGCCGGAATTGAAATCGGTGATGTGATTATTGCTATCAATGACCGTCCAGTGAAGGAAATCTCATGGGAGGAACAACGCAAGGGCTTGAATTTGAAGGGCGAAACCAAATATACTGTGCGGAAAGCTAACGGTGAAGTTGTTACCTACACGTTGTTCGTTCAGAAACAGATTATTTAATTGCTTGGTATGAAATGTATTATATGGATGGCGGCCACGTTGGTGTTTTTATTGTCGGGATGTCGGCAGGGAAAGACGGAAACGGGTGTGGCAGCTGTCGATTCGGTAGTGGTTACAGATACGGTGGTCGCCCCTGTCAAACCCACTAAAAGCCGGACGGCATTGTATCTCGACTCGTTGGGCTATCTCAATGTGGCGGAGCAGGATTCGACAATTGCCGTTGACCTGATGTACGCCCGTGCCGACAACTTTACGGGGCAGGTGCTTTATGGTGACTTGCGGGAGGCGTATCTGCATCCCGATGCTATGGCGTGTCTGCTCGAAGCGCAGCGTTTGCTACGGAGCGAATATCCCGGTTACCGGCTGATTGTCTACGATGCCGCTCGGCCGATGTCGGTGCAGAAAATCATGTGGGACAAGGTGAAAGGCACGTCGAAAAACATTTATGTTTCCAATCCTGCTCATGGCGGCGGACTGCATAATTACGGGCTGGCGGTGGATGTCAGTATTCTTGATGCCGACGGTGTACCCTTGTCGATGGGTGTGCCGGTCGACCATATGGGAAAAGAGTCGCATATTTCCTATGAAGACGAAATGGTGCGTACAGGAAAATTGACCGAAGAGGAGCGTGAAAACCGCCAGTTGCTGCGTCGCATTATGCGCGAAGCCGGTTTCCGTCCGCTTCCTACCGAATGGTGGCATTTCAACTATTGCAGCCGCGCTGAAGCCCGTTCCCGCTACAAATGCATTGACTGACGTGCTATTCTATAATCCAACGGTCGATGCTATGGGTGGTGTCGCTGAAATTGATTCCCACTTTAATCACTTTCCGTTTATCGGCAGAGAAGGCGGTGGCGTAGCCTTTTTCGTTGATTTGTCGCATAGCATCTTCCGCGCTGCCGTTTAGTTTGAATTCCATTACGTAGATATAGTCGGCTGTCTTGAGCACCAGGTCGATACGTCCGTTTGAGGTATGATATTCCACCTCCGTATGGAAGCCCATCAGTTTGAAAACAATGTAGAGGATGTTCTGATAATGCACTTCGCGGTCACGTGCCAGATCGTAGGGTGTGTCGTTGAAGAACGTACGAAGTCGGTTGAGGAACCCGTCAACATCGCCGTTACGAACTTCGCCAACGAAACATTGGATTTCGTAGGGAGATTTGCTTGTGCTTACCGAAGCATAGTTAGGGAGCAGAAAGCGGAAAAATCCTTGTTCCACTTCGCGGTTGGGGAATCCGAGCGTAAAGTTTTCGAATTCGGCATTATAGCCTTTTATCGTAAGATATCCGCTTTGATAGATGACCGGAACAGGATCGGTGGAAGCCGCATCTATGGAGTCGAGAGCCGGACCATTGGTGACGGTATTTTCCAAATCTTCCACATTGTAGTGGTGGAGTTTCATCAGTTCAACGAGATAGGTAGGTGTTCCGGTCTCAAACCAATAGCTGCCCATTTGCTTTTTGGCGAAAGTGTTGAGCAGGCTGAAAGGGTTATATATTCCGGGCGATTTGTAGCAGAAGTGATAGCCGTCGTAGTTGGCTTTCAGTTGTTCACAGGCAGTGTTGAAATCTGTGCCGAGTTCTTCGGCCAGAGCTTGAATGTCCTCCTCGAAATATTGGTGGAGTTCCGTGTCGCTGATGCCGCATATTTCGGCATACCGTTTGTCCATCGAAATATCCATCAGGTTGTTCAGATCGCTGAACACGCTGACCTTCCCAAACTTGGTGACACCTGTAAGCATAGCAAAACGGATATAGCCGTCGCACGACTTCAGTGCGCCGTAGAGTGCTTTCAACGTATCGCGGAAGGCTGTTTGCAGCTGAGGATTCCCAATTGCCTGAAGCATCGGCTTGTCGTATTCGTCGATAAGAATCACTACTTTTTGTCCGGCTTTTTCTGCAGCTCTGCGGATCACTCCCTCAAATCGTGTAGCAAGCGAATATTCGTCAGGATTGTTGCCGTAACTGTTTTCCCATTGTTTAAGGGTCAGGGCTATTTTGTTTTCAAGGCTTGCTTCCGTGTCGTATTTTTCAGTGTTAAGGTCCATGTGCAGAACCGGGTGTACGTTCCAGTCTTTTTCCAGTTTTTCCATCGCAAGGCCGGTGAACAAATCCCGCTTACCGGAGAAGTAGGCATCGAGGGTGGAAATCATAAGACTTTTTCCGAACCGTCGCGGACGGCTCAGAAAGTAGTATTTCCCCGTTGTGGCAAGTTGGTAGAGGAGTGCCGTCTTGTCAACATAAATATAGCCTGCGTTGCGGAGGTCCTCGAAATTTTGTATACCAATCGGATATAGTCTGCTCATGGCTGTAGTTTGTTTATTTATAAAGATAGCGAAAGGCGAGGGCAGAAAAACCAAACTTGTTTGAGTTTTATGCTGAGCTGCATCTTATCTTCTACAAAGATAGTGAAAGGTTAATATTTGACAGAAGAACAAAAGAACAAAATTTTATGTCTGTCAATTTTAAATCTGTTCTTCTGTCAAATTATAGCCTCCCTAAGTGCGATTTAGCTTAGTCAAGATACGAAAATTTTCCTAAATTTGCATAGGGCTTTGCCGGGCAGTTGCCGGCAGGTGTAGAATGAAATAAAGTAGCTTTTAATGATGAAAATATCCGGAATTTTAAATGTGCTGTTGGCAGTGGCGGTGGGAGTGCTGGCTGTCAACCTGTATAATCGGGAGTCTGCCGAAAATGAGGGCGAACAGACCGCTATCGAAAATATTATGACCCGCACGAGCATTCGCAGCTATACCGACAAAGCGGTGGATGCCGCTACGGTGGAAACCCTTTTGCGTGCCGGAATGGCGGCTCCGACGGCAAAAAATCAGCAGCCGTGGGATTTTATGGTGGTTCGCGACAGGGCGTTGCTCCAAGCGCTTGCCGACAGTCTGCCTTACGCGAAGATGGCGGCCGGAGCGCCGTTGGCAATTGTCGTGTGCGGTAATTTGCAGAAATCGTTGCCCGGAGTGTCGGCGAGTTCGTGGATAATGGACACGTCGGCTGCTACCGAAAACATATTGCTGGCGGCCCACAGCCTCGGGTTGGGTGCCGTGTGGACGGGTGTTCATCCCTATCCCGAACGTATTAAGGCGGTGCGCACGGTGTTGGGTATTCCGTCGCATATCGTGCCTCTTTGTGTGATTCCTGTAGGCTATCCGGCGGAAACTCCTGCGCCGAAGGACAAGTGGAAGCCAGAGAATGTGCATTACAACAGTTGGGGAGTACATACGGAACGGTAAAAAAAACAGAAACGTTATGGTGACAATATATTTGGTCCGTCATGGACAGACGGAAGAAAATCTTGCCGGTGTATTGCAAGGACATTTGCCGGGCCGGTTGACTGAAAAAGGCAAGGAACAGGCACGCGGGCTGATACCGCAGCTTGCCGCCCTGCCGTTGGATGCTGTGCTGTGTAGCGACCTTCAGCGTTGTCTCGACACGCTGCGGATAGCGTTGGACGGGCGCGAACTTCCGACGGAAGCCACGCCGCTGCTGCGCGAAATAGATTGGGGTAGCCTGACTGGGAAACCGATTAAGGACATCGATTTCTCACAACTTCCTGCCGATGTGGAAACGAAGGAACACCTTTATGCCCGTGGCGGACAAGTGCTCGACCTTTTGCGGAAACATTTCGAAGGCAAAACCGTGCTCGTGCTTGCCCACGGCATGATTAACCGCTCGATTCAAGCCAATATCGAGGGCATAAGCCGCGAACAAATCCGAACCGTCCCCAAAATGGAAAACGCTGAAATCCGCAAGTTTGTGATTGAATAGAACAATATAAGATTTGTAGTTTTAGGATTGAGGTAGTGATTCTCTAACTCGTTTAACTTTTGTTGAGAGGGGTTTTGTTTATGTCGGGCGAATTTTCAGTAATTTTGCCTTGGATTTTCGTGCGCGTTCGGCTGCGGGCGTGTGCGGAATAAGATAAAAGACATAGACGTATGGCTGACAATTATTTAGAAAGAAAATACGAAGAATATCAGGCGCAGAAGGCTGCGGGAAAGAAATCATCGGGCAGGTCGACATTGGCAGGTGCCAAGCCCGGCTATTTGCAGGTGCGGTTTCCGCGGCGGCGTGTGTTTGTAACTGGCGGTGCGGCAGGCATCGGGCGGGCTATCGTTGAGGCGTTCCGTCAGGCCGGCTGTCAGGTGGCATTCTGCGATGTTGACGAGAAACTCGGACAGCGCACCGCCGAAGCTACCGGTGCACAGTTTTTCCCGGTAGATGTGCGTAGTGCGGAAGCCCTCGAGGCATGTATGGACAGAATTTTGAAAGCCTGGGGCGACATTGATGTGATAGTCAACAATGTAGGTGTGGGCGGTTTCAAGCCGCTGACGGAAATGACCGTTGAGGATTTCGACAGTGTGCTTGCCACGAACCTGCGCCCCGTGTTTGTCACTTCCCGCCGGTTGGCGCTTCACCGCCAGTCGCTGCCCGTGGCAAATACCTATGGCCGCATCATCAATCTCTGCTCCACGCGTTATCTGATGAGCGAGCCCGGTACGGAAGCCTATGCGGCTTCGAAAGGCGGCATCTATTCGCTTACTCATGCGCTTGCGCTTTCGTTGGCCGACTTGCATATCACGGTCAACTGCATTTCTCCCGGCTGGATTGAAAACTATGCCTACGACAGTCTTCGTGAAGAAGACCACCGTCAGCATCCGTCGCAGCGTGTCGGCAAACCTGAGGACATTGCCCGCATGTGCGTTTTCCTCTGTCAGGAAGAAAATGACTTCATCAACGGTGAGAACATTACCATCGACGGCGGCATGACGAAGAAAATGATTTATATCGAATAAGGATACGAATGGCAAACAGTTATGAAGAACGGCTGGGCACTGACCGAATGCTGCCGTTGATTTTCCGCATGGCGCTGCCGGCTGTCGCCGCTCAGATAGTCAATCTGCTCTACAATATCGTGGACCGCATCTATATCGGCCATATTCCCGGTTACGGAACGGATGCCCTTGCCGGCATTGGCGTGACGGGGTCGATTATCATGCTCATAACGGCCTGTTCGGCGTTTGTCGGCGGTGGCGGTGCTCCGCTGGCGGCTATTGCGTTGGGGCGTGGCGACCGCGGTCGGGCTGAAAAATTGTTGGGCAACGGTTTTACGCTGCTCTTGTTTTTCTCCGTGATGTTTTCCGTGGGTGTCTATCTGTTTATGGAGCCGCTGCTCTTTCTGATTGGCGCTTCGGAGCGTACCATCGGCTACGCTGTCGACTATCTTTCCATCTATCTTTTGGGCACGGTGTTCGTGCAGCTTGCCGTCGGACTTAACCCGTTTATCAACACCCAGGGACGGCCGCGCATCGCCATGGCATCCGTCGTGATTGGGGCAGTGCTCAACATTGCGCTTGACCCTCTGTTTATTTTCACATTCGATATGGGGGTGAAAGGGGCTGCCGTAGCAACGGTCATTTCGCAGGCCGTCTGTGCCGTGTGGGTGATGGGTTTTCTCATGTCGGAGAAGGCCACTTTGCGCTTGCATTGGAAAAATATTCGTCCGGACAGCCGCGTGATGCTCGCCATTCTCGGACTGGGAATCTCTCCCTTTATCATGTCGAGCACGGAAAGCCTTGTCGGGTTTGTGCTCAACAGTTCACTGGTGCGTTTCGGCGACCTCTATGTCAGTGCGCTTGCCATCATGCAGAGCGCCATGCTCTTTGTCAGCGTGCCGCTTGTCGGATTCTCGCAGGGATTTGTCCCGGTAGTGGGCTACAACTACGGCCACGGCGACAACGGCCGCGTGAAGGAGTGTTTCCGCATTGTGGTGAAGGTGATGTTCTTTTTCAATCTGTCGCTGGTGCTGTTCATGATATTGTTCCCGGAACTGGTAGCGGGTGTGTTTACCGACGATGCCCTGCTGATTGCCGCCGTGGGCGAATATATGCCGCTTTTCCTTGCCGGAATGACGATTTTCGGCCTGCAACGTGCCTGTCAGAACATGTTCGTTGCGCTTGGTCAGGCAAAAGTGTCGGTGTTCATTGCATTGTTGCGCAAGGTCATTTTGCTGATACCGCTTGTGCTCCTTCTCTCACGCCTTGTAGGACTTGAAGGTGTGTTTGCCGCTGAGGCCATTTCGGATGCTCTTGCCGCCGTTCTCTGTACGGCTATCTTTGCCTATCAGTTTCCGCGCATTTTGCGGCGTAATGTCCACGCTACCCGTTGAGGTCGAAATCAAACGAGAGCTGCACGGCGAGCGGTTCGCCGTCGGATGTCTTTTTTCCTGCATACGGATTTGACACTGACAGTCCGAGCAGTCGGATAGGGCGTTCGGCATAGTCGATGCCTTCCAGCATTTCCTTTGCCAGCTGCAGGATACTTTTCTTGGTGGTGAGCGTTTCGCTGACCGTGCGGCTGCGCGTGATTTGCGTAAAGTCGTGAAACTTCACTTTCAGTGTCAGCGTGTTGCCCTTGAAGCCGCTGCGCTGCAACCTGCCGACAAGTTCCAGTACCACCTGATAGAGGCTTACTGCCACCAGTGAACGCTGCGAAAGGTCCTTTTCCAGCGTGTGTTCGCAGCCCACTGATTTACGGATGCGTTCCGGCTCTACCGGTCGCAGGTCGATGCCACGGGAAAAGTCGTAATATACAGCCCCCATTTTTCCGAAATGCGCCGTCAGTTGTTCCAATGTCAGTTCCCGCAGTTGCAGGCCGTTGGTGATGCCCATGCTCCGCATTTTTCTGGCCGTAACCGGCCCTACACCCCAAAACGCCTCGATAGGCAGCGTGGCGATGAAGTCGAGTGCTTGCGAGGGGTGGATGGTACAAAGTCCGTCGGGTTTGCGGTAGTCGGATGCCACTTTTGCCAGAAACTTGTTGTAGGAAACTCCTGCCGAGGCCACCAACCCCAGTTCTTCACGTATGCGCCGCTTGATTTCCTTGGCGATGTCGACCGCCATTTCCATATGCCGCTTGTTTTCCGTCACGTCGAGAAACGCCTCGTCGAGCGATAGCGGCTCGATGATGTCCGTATAATCGTGGAAAATGTTGTGAATCTGGCGCGACACTTCCTTATAGACGGCCATGCGCCCTTCAACGAAAATCAAGTCCGGACACAGCCGCTTTGCCTTGGTCGAAGCCATGGCCGAGCGCACCCCGTAGCGGCGTGCCTCGTAGCTTGCAGCCGCCACAACGCCCCGTTCCTCCGCATGGCCTACGGCAATGGGCTTGCCGCGCAGCTCCGGATTGTCGCGCTGTTCCACCGACGCAAAAAAGGCGTCCATGTCGATATGTATGATTTTCCGTTGGTCCATAGATATAGACAAATATAGATAAAATGCCGTTTATGATGCAATATAAACAAAAAATGTGGAAACACTGCTCACTTTATTTTAATTTTGAAAATGGAAACACAATTGAAAAACATCCTAATCAATAAATGAAAAACGGATAATGGCAGAAAAATTCTACTATTTCACTCACGGACTATGCTGCATGTTCTTTCTGATTTTCGGCATCCGAATGCTGCTGAAGAAGGATAAGGAACGCACACAGAAAGTGCTGACCGGCACATTGCTGTTCTGGCTCTTTTTGCAGTTGAAGGATCTTGTGCTCTACAGTCCGGCGGTAGAGCGCGACGGATTTGTCTATAATCTGGTTGTGCTTGTCGACATGTGGGCGGTGCAGGTGTGCTCGTTCTATTTGTTCGAACTGTTGTCGGCCGGATGGCTGACATGGCGGCGCATCGCTGCGCTCTGGTCTGCCAATCTCGCCATAACGCTTGCCTATGTGTTCAGCGGCAATGCCGTGTGGGTGGATGTCATGCTTGCCTATTCCATTGTCTATTCCGTAGTTTTTGTAGTAATCACATATTTTGCCGCGCGCCGCTATAACAGTTTTCTGCGTGCCAACTATTCCGACACGACACGTAAAAACATCAAGTGGCTGAAATACACGACAATCATATTTTTTATCTGTCTTTTGGTCTGGTCGGTGACTGTGGTCTACGATTCTTTCCTGTCCGATGTCATTTATCTGCTGTCGTCGCTTGTCTTTTGGACCTTTATCTTCTATTTCGGCGAAATGCAGGAATCCGTGCCGCTCTATGGCAATATCAATCTGAAGCATCTGTTCCGGCGTAATCTTGTCGATGCGGCAGAAGATGCAGCCAATGAGCCTGCCGGTGAAGAAAGTCTGGGGAATGGGGATGCGGTAGGCGCGCAGAGCAATTTGCCCGTTCAGTTGCAAAAAGCGATGGAGACCGATGAGGTGTTCTTAAATTCGCGGCTGACGCTTACCGACCTTTCGGCATTGCTCGGCACAAACCGTACTTATCTTTCCGTCTACTTGAATAACGAACTGCATACGACTTTCTACGACTATGTCAATTCCTATCGAATCCGCAAAGTGGTGGCACGGCTGGAGTCGTCCGACGAAAAGACGACAATGGCCGAAATAGCGGAGTCGTGCGGTTTCAATTCACTGTCCACTTTCCGCCGCTGCTTTGTCCGAGAGTTTGGAATGACATTTGCTGAATATCGGCGTCAGCACTCTCGCGGCCTATAAAAATGTGGAAAATTCTGCATAATTTCCTGCAATTGAAGCGTTGGAAGGTAGTTTTTGACGGATTGATAGGGTTTTAATCCTATTTAACCATATATTTGCAATAATGAAACACACAAGAGACATACATAGAACCATTTGTTTTAAACTCGTTTTTCTGTTGCTGTTGCCGGTATTTCTTGCCTGCTCCGGCTCAACCGAAACCTATTGCTATCAGGTGCCGGAAGAAAAACTGAAAGAGGGTGACATCGTGTTCCGTTGCGGTCCGGGAGTAGTGAGCCGCACGGTGTTGTTTCTTGACAAAGGAGGCATTTATTCTCACATTGGACTGGTGGTGCGCGACAAGAGCGGCTGGTATGTTATTCATGCCGTGCCCGGAGAACCCGACTATCAGGGTGACCCCGACCGCGTGAAAATGGAATCGATACGCGATTTCTTTTCTCCCGAAAGGGCTTCGGCGGGAGCCATCGTCAGGTTGAAATGCGACTCTGTTGATATACGGCCTACGTTGAAATCGGCCCGCAACTTGTATCTCCGCCGTACGCTGTTCGACCACAACTACGACTTGGAGGACACTACCAAGATGTATTGCACGGAATTCATTGCCTTTGTGTTTAAAAAGTCAGGGCTTGACCTCGTTCCGCCTGTCATCAGGAAAGTGCCTATTCCGGGGCGCGACGAGCGGTGTATTTTGCCGTCCGATATTTACAATCGGAAAGATGTAGAGTTAATTTATTCATTTTAATAACTTAAAATTTAACCATTATGAAAAAACTGTTTTTTGCACTGTTTTCAACACTTGCGTTGTTTGTGTTTGTAGGCTGTTCTTCATCTCCGAAAACGCCGGGTGACGCTGTTTTGAGCTATGTGGAAATGATTAAAACTTCTGACTACGACAAGCTGATGGACGAAATGTATGTCAAAGAAGGCACTTCCGCTGAAGAAGTTGCTGAATTCAAGACCGGTTTCAAGGCTATGGCACAGGACAAACTGTCGAAGAAACTGGAAGAAAAGGGAGGCATCAAGGACGCTGTGATTGAAAAAGAAGAAATTTCGGAAGACGGAATGACGGCTAAGGTAAGCGTGAAAATCACTTACAATGACGGAAGTGAAGAAACGGACAACTGGGATTTGGCTAAAAGTGGCGACGACTGGAAATGGTCGTTGAATAAATAATCTTTCTCTGAGTGTAGGGAAAAGGGAATTTAGAATCATTATATTTTTGCTGAAATGCTGTTGCGGACCATTCCGCGGCAGCATTTTTTATTGCCGTGGGTAGATAAAAAAAGTTGCTCCAATCACTTGGAACAACTTAAAATCATTACAATTCCTCGAAATAAAAGAGACTTACTTGTAAGCCTCAGCTGTGGTGGTAAAATACCACTTAACAGCTTTCAAAACAATCTTTTTCATAATTATAAACCTTAAAAACCTAAAATTAATACCTATGAAAGCGTTTACTAAACCAATCTTTTGTACTGCAAATTTAATATGAGAAATTATATTCTCCAATAGTCTGTGCTATAAAAATGTGTTTTATAACATGATTTTAACTATATGGTGTTAATTTAACAAATTATTGAGGTGGATTTGTTGAGTGCGATAGCTCTATAAATGTTTGTATTATAGGTGGATATGGTGTTTGGGCGTTCGGACGTACCTGGGGTACGTCCCTACGGAGTTGTGTGGCAATACTCACTTTTCTTTTGCTTGAGGTGGGATTGAAAACGGATTGACAAGCATGAAAAATTTGTTCTTCTGTTCTTCTGTCTAATATTAACCTTTCTATATCTTTGCATAAGATAAGATGCGTCTCAGCAGAAAACTCAAACAAGTTTGGTTTTCTGCCTTCGACTTTCGCTATCTTTGCATAAGATAAGATGCAATGTCGCATCGGTTCAAGACGAAAAAGAATGGAATGGATTAACAGTATAATAGCCTCGGTCAACGATGTGCTATGGTCGTATGTGTTGACGATAATGCTTATCGGCTGTGCCTTGTGGTTTACGTTCAGAGGACGGTTTTTGCAGTTTAGGATGGTGAAGGAGATGGTGCGTCTGTTGGGCGACAGCAAGCCTAAGTCGGACAATGGCGAGAAGCACATTTCTTCATTTCAGGCGTTTGCGGTGTCGATTGCCAGCCGTGTCGGTACGGGCAATCTGGCCGGCGTAGCGACCGCCATTGCCATCGGAGGTCCGGGTGCGGTGTTCTGGATGTGGCTCATCGCCCTGCTTGGCTCGTCGAGCGCATTTGTGGAATCGACGTTGGCGCAGCTCTACAAGACCCGTGGCGAAAAGTCGTTTGTCGGCGGACCGGCCTATTATATGCAGCAGGGGTTGGGCAAACGCTGGATGGGAATCCTCTTTGCCGTGCTTATTTCCATTACTTTCGGATTTGCATTCAATTCCGTACAGAGCAATACGATTTGTGCCGCGTGGGAAAATTCCTTCGGCATCGATCCCTTCTGGATGGGCGTGGGGCTGACGGTGGTGACGCTTTGCATTATTTTCGGCGGTGTTCACCGCATTGCCAATGTCAGCGGCGTGATTGTGCCCGTGATGGCAATCGGCTATATTCTGTTGGCTCTTTTCGTTGTTCTTTCCAATATTCAGCATATACCTTCGTTGATTGCCACCATCGTGGGCAACGCTTTCGGCTGGGAACAGGCGTTTGGCGGAGGCGTGGCGGCTGCATTGGTGCAGGGCATGAAGCGCGGACTGTTCAGCAACGAGGCCGGTATGGGTTCCGCTCCGAACGTGGCGGCTACCGCTCATGTGAGCCACCCTGTGAAACAAGGTTTGATTCAGGCACTCGGCGTGTTTACCGATACGCTGATAATCTGTACCTGTACGGCATTTATCATTCTGCTCAGTGATACGGCTATCGCTTCAAACGCCAACGGCATTCAGCTTACGCAGTCGGCTCTGGAGAGCGAAGTGGGGCGCGTGGGCAATGTGTTTGTGGCTGTTGCCATTATGCTTTTTGCCTTCAGCAGCATTATCGGCAATTACTATTATGGCGAAGCCAATATCCAGTTTATGACCAAGAGCCGCACGGTGCTCGTTGTCTACCGTCTGCTGGTGGCGGCAATGGTGATGTGCGGCGCACTGATGACGCTCGACCTTGCCTGGGGATTTGCCGACGTGACGATGGCGCTGATGACTATCTGCAACCTTGTGGCGATTGCCTTGTTGTCGCGTCAGGCGTTCCTGCTGCTCGAAAACTACCGCCGTCAGAAGCGTAACGGCGTGAAGGATCCCGTGTACCGCGACGGCGACATTCCCGAACTTCGTGGCAAAGGCGACTGCTGGAAATAGCCGCGATGCGTTTCCTGCACGGCGAAATCGCTTCTGTTCGGAAAATCTTTTCTAACTTTGCACCCGGTAAAACCCAAATCGGTCTAAACTCTAACGGCTGATTGGGGGTAAAAAGATGTAAGGTTTTATGTGGATTGTACTTGCTTTTCTTTCGGCGGCGCTGCTGGGCTGCTACGATGTATGCAAAAAAACGTCGTTGCGCGACAATGCCGTTATTCCGGTGCTTTTTCTCAACACCGTTTTTTGCAGTTTGATATTTCTTCCGTTTATTGTCGGTTCGGCTGCGGGGTGGATTGACTCCTCGTCGCAACTTTATGTTCCGGCGTGCGGCTGGCACGAGCACCGCTATATCATGCTCAAGGCGGTTATCGTGTTGTCGTCGTGGATATTGGGCTATTTTGCCATCAAGCATTTGCCGCTGACCATTGTCGGGCCAATCAATGCTACGCGTCCGGTGATGACACTCGTCGGCGCGCTTCTTATCTTTGGTGAAGAACTCAACCTGTGGCAGTGGGCGGGTGTGCTGCTTGCCATTGCCTCGTTCTATCTGCTCAGCCGTAGCGGCAAGAAGGAAGGCATCCGCTTTTCCCATAACCGCTGGATATTTTTCCTTGTCGGAGCCGCTTTGCTCGGAGCCGCCAGCGGACTTTACGACAAATTTCTTGTCGCACCTGCCGAAAACGGCGGCATCGGCATCAACAAAATGGTGGTGCAGAGTTGGTATAACGTTTACCAGTGCCTGATTATGGCGGTGATTCTCATTCTGCTCTGGTATCCCAAACGCCATACTACCACGCCTTTCCGCTGGAAATGGGCCATCGTGTTTATCAGCATTTTCCTTTCGTTAGCCGACTTTGCCTATTTCTACGCCCTGTCCTATCCCGACGCTATGATTTCGATTGTGTCGATGGTGCGTCGCGGCAGTGTCATCGTCTCCTTCCTGTTCGGCGCGATGCTTTTCCGCGAAAAGAATCTCCGTGCGAAAGCCCTCGACCTTCTGCTCGTGCTGCTCGGTATGGTGTGCCTTTGGATTGGTACGCACTAAACAAGGAGAAAGGTTTGGAATTTTGGCGGAAACCCACTAATTTTATCCGTTCGTTTTTGAACTACAGTTTATAGACAATATAAATAGCTATGGAAAAGAAAGATGTACCCGTACTGCTTCTGACAGGATATCTGGGAAGCGGTAAGACAACTTTGGTAAACCATATTCTGACAAATCGCAAAGGCATACGCTTTGCTGTGATTGTCAACGACTTGGGTGAGGTGAATATCGACGCCTCTCTGATTCAGAAGGGCGGCGTTGTCGACCAAAATGACGACAGCCTGGTAGCGTTGCAGAACGGCTGTATCTGCTGTACGCTGAAAACTGACCTGATTGACCAGATTTTTGAACTGATGAAGTCGGAGAAGTTCGACTATATCGTAATCGAGGCGAGCGGTATCTGCGAGCCGGAACCTATTGCACAGACCGTATGTTCTATCCCTACATTCGGCGAAGCCTACCGCAAATACGGCATCTGCCGTCTGGACTGCATCGTGACCGTAGTCGATGCTCTGCGTTTCCAGAGTGAATTTGCCTGCGGCGACAGCCTGACGAAAGCCGACATTGCCGAGGACGATATCGAAAACCTGATTATCCAACAGGTGGAATTCTGCAACAAGATTCTCTTGAACAAGGCTTCAGAGGTGACACCAGAAGAACTGGGCCGTATCCGTCAGATTATCAAGACTATTCAGCCGGGTGCGGAAATTATCGAGTGCGACTACGCAAACATTGACCTCGACCAGATTCTCAATACCCGCATGTTTGATTTTGAGAAGGTTGCCACTTCGGCAGGTTGGATTCGCGGCATAGAAGGACCGGTGGAAGAGGAGGAACACCACCATCATCATGACCATAAGCATGAAGATGAGCACGAACATCATCACGACCACCATGACCACGAATGCGGACACCATCACCACCACGACGAAGGTGAAGCGGAGGAGTACGGTATCAGCACGTTTGTCTACTACCGCCGTCGTGCTTTCGACATCAACAAGTTTGACTATTTCGTGGCAAAACACTGGCCGAAGAGCGTTATCCGTGCGAAAGGCGTATGCTATTTCTCCGACAATCGCGATATGTCGTATCTGTTCGAACAGGCCGGCAAGCAGAAGTCCATTAAAGAAGCCGGACTATGGTATGCTACGGCTCCGGCCGATGAACTTGCCGAACTGATGAAGCAGGAACCGGGGCTGATGCGCGACTGGGATCCGGAGTATGGCGACCGTATGCAGAAAATCGTATTTATCGGTCAGAAAATGGACAAGGAGCAGATTATAAAACTGCTCGACGATTGTCTGGAATAGTGGAACGATGAAGATATTGCAAATATCCGATACACATGGCTTGCATCGGCAGTTGGCAGATTTGCCGGCTGCCGATGTAATTGTTCATTGCGGCGACTTTACGGAGGCCGGAACGGAAGAGGAAGTGCTCGATTTTTTGAATTGGTTTGCCGAACTGCCGTATGCCCATAAGATTTTTGTGGCGGGCAACCATGACCTGTGCCTTTGGGATGCCGGCGGTATTGAGGATTTGCCCGAAGGAATGCATTTCTTGCAGGACTGCGGTTGCGAAATCGATGGCGTGTGTTTTTTCGGGTTGGGCTACAATCATCCCGAAACCCTTATTCCCGATGCAGTCGACGTGCTTGTCACCCACGAACCGCCTGTCATGATTCTTGACCGTTCAGCAGGCGTACATTGGGGAAATGCTTCCCTGCGCAGCCGAGTGTTCGAAATCAGCCCCCGTTATCATCTTTTCGGTCACGCCCATGAAAGCTACGGCATTCTCCTCAAATCCGCCACAACCTTCTCCAACGCCTCCCTCCTCGACGATGCCCACCGCCTTGTCCACCCGCCCCGCCTGTTGGAACTGGAGTAGGAGCGCTTTAGATTGACATTGCTAACTCTATAAAGGGAATACATTTTGTTCGGTAGATGTTTTCATCAAAAAGGTTCTCAATATAGTATGAGGGAATGGTGTCGTAGCCGAATTTTGCTCCTAATATAGCGCAAGCGATGGCTGCGTTTGTGTCTGCATCACCTCCTTCGTTTACAATGGCAAGTAATCCTTCTTCAAAATAGGCGGAATGCCAATAACACCAAAGAGCAGCGGAAAGAGTCCGTAAGGTGTAAGCCATTGTTTCTTCGTTGTCAAGTTGCAAATCAGAAATATTAGTGCTGTTATAGGCAAGATGAATCCACTCTTCTATTCTATGATCGTATTTGTTTCCTATTTCGATTAATTCTTTGGCATCCATTATTCGGTTGTGCCATGCAAGGTTGTTAATTATTTGGGATGCGATGACACAAGAACCGACACAACGAGGGTCGTAATGTGTCATTTGGCAAAGAAGTTCAGCATTTTGTTCTACGTCAATTGGCCACAATCCGACTATGGAAGTTCTCATTAGACCTCCATTGGGAGCATTGTTGCATCCTTTGAGTTCCCATACAAGTTTTGCTATTGAAACAGGATTTTGTTCATAGAGGGGAGGAGCAAAATTAAGAGCCTTTTTTGTCAGTGTGCCGCAGGTATGGCCCATTCTGTCGTACCAATCAAGAAAAATATGGGCAAGCGTTTTTGTTTTTAGTTGTTTGTCGTGGACAAAAGCTTCAAGGGCACATAACATCATTTCCGTATCGTCAGTCCATTTCCCTATCGGCCAGTTTTTTCGTCGGTTGTCCTGTATGATGCTGTTGTAAGTTTTTAGGCCTGTAGGGTAATGTTTTTTGACTTCTTCTTTTGTCATTCCCTCTGTTCCAAAGCCTAAAGCATCTCCAATTGCTTGTCCGTAAAGACAGCCGAGTAACTTGTTTCTCGTTTCTGTTTGTGACATGGGTTGTAGTATTTAGGCATTAAAATTAATGAATTTAATGAAAGTATGCAGAGTAGAGGCTATGAAATATACCACCTTGTTGCGTTTGTACCACCTTTGAGGTGGTATATTTGCATCAGCGGTTATTGTTTGGCGTTGACAATCCAACCACGTTTTTTGCCTTCCGGACGTGATATGTAGCCTTTTTGTGCAAGGTTGTCGATTTGCTTTTGGATGGCAGAACGACTAATGCCGAGGGTTGTGGCAATTGCTGTAAGGCTGGCGTTAGGATCTGACTGTAGGACATGCAGGATGCGTGAAGGCGTAGCGGTTGTAAAGTGAATAATTTCTCCTTCGTACCACCACATGCTTTCCGAATTGCCTGAAATAAATTCAAGCATGGAGGCTATGTCGGTTGCCATTGCCGTTTCTATGTATTTTGCAAAGGGGGCGATTGCCTGTATTGATGCATGCGCTCCATCGGAAGGTATCGGGCCGACGGCTGTATCAGAAAGAGCCAACGCATTGAGATAGGCTTTCTTGTTTTTGCTTCGTATTACCAACATGGGCCATCCATGTCGTCGTAGAATGAAATTGACCATTAGTCGGGCTATGCGGCCGTTGCCGTCTTCAAACGGGTGGATACGGATATAGCGGTAGTGGAACAATGCTGCCAGTTGTATGGGAGACAGGTTCTTTTCTTCTGCGGCATTGTTGTACCAATTAACCAAATCGGTCATCAGTGATGGAGTTTCTTCCGGGGAAGCATATTCAAAGCGTTCGCCAGTCTGTGTGATGACAGAGTTTGGGCGTGTTTTGTAGCGTCCGGCATGCACAGTGTAGCTTGTCGTTTCTCCGCCGGGTAGCTTTCTATATACTTTGTAGTCTTCGCGTAGCATCACTTGATGAACTTGTCGGATGAAAGTTTCTGTTAGAGGATCGTCGGAATCGGCTTCCTGTTCAATCATATTCAGGCAGATATTGTGTGCTTTCATTTCTTCAAGATCTTTCATCTTGGCTGAACCGACAACTTCTCCAAGCAAGAGAAGCACCTCTGTTTGGCCATAAGTCAATGTGTTTCCCTCGATGTGGTTGCTGTTATAGTTGAAATCGAGCATGAATTTACGTTTCAGCCGTTTTTCGTTGTCGGCAGAAAGGGGTTGTGCATTAAGCCATTGGTGGTATGTCTTTTCAAGTTGTGTCATGTGATATGCTTTTTATTCAGGTCGTGCTGCCATCTACAAAGATATTAAATATACCACTTATGAGCAAATGTACCACCTGAAAAGTGGTATAAAAGAGGAAAATATACCACTTTCTTGCGTTTGTACCACCTTTGAGGTGGTGTTTTTATTTTTTGAGGCGGAATTTGTGGGGGGATGTGCCTTGGGAGCGGCTGAAGAATTTCCCGAAGGTCGACTGGTCGGAGAAGCCGAGCCGGTCGGCGATGGCTTTGATGTCCATGTCGGTGCTTTCGAGCAGGCGTTTGGCTTCGGCCATAAGCAGTTCGGAAATGTGGGCGTGGACGGTTCTGCCGCTTGTCCGCTTTACAATCCGCGACAGGTAGGTGGTGGAAATGTTCAGCCGGTTGGCATAAAAGGCGATGTCGTGGTGCGATGAATAATGCTCGTGGGCCATTTGCTTGAATTTTCGGAAAATATCGTCGGAATGGCGCAGGCAAACAGTGGTTTCTTCTTCGTAGCTGTGGAGCGTTTCGGCAATTTGGAGCAACAGCAGGCTACAGATATGCCGCAGGGTACCGATGCGGTAGAATCGGAAACGGTTCAACTGTTCGTTGAACAGGGCTATGGTGCGGTACATGTTGCGGGCATTTTCCGGTGACAGTCGAAAGACGGGCAAGCTGTTCCGGCCCATATATTGGGAAAACTGCTGGTACATCAATTGTCCGTCGGGCAGGCTGTCGAAATAGTTGGGAACGATGTGGACCACTGTGGTCCGTGCACCATTGTCTTTGCGTGTGATGCGTGCCGACATGCTTGGAGTGAGCAGGATGAGGCTGTCGGATGCGGCTATGGCGGTTCCTGCCGCAGATGAAAATTCAACTGTTCCGTTTGTAACGAAAATAAGATGGAATCCGTTTTCGTAAAGTGTGCTTTCTGCACTGCCGGAGGATTGTCGGACTGTTATGCTGTCGCTGTTTATGCTGATTACTGCCGAGTCGTTCATTGGAATGTCGCTTTGCTGTGCAAAAATAGGGAGTGTTTCGTTTCTGACCAATATTAGTCGTAATTTTATGAAAGGAGATGGAGAAAATGACACCAACTTTGCAGCTGTTTTAATACGTGTGCATATGAAAAAGACCATGTTGCGGCGGTATGCTTTGTTTTTGGTGTCATTGTTTGTCAATGCGTTCGGTATTGCCTTCATTACCAAGGCCATGTTGGGAACATCCCCTATAACGAGCGTCACTTATGTGCTGAGCATGTTTACGCCCTTTACCATCGGACAGTGGACAATTCTGCTGAACCTCCTGTTTGTCGTGTTGGAGTTGCCGCTTATGACGCGTGCCGAGCTGCGCGGCGATTTGCGGATGTACCTGCTTCAGATTCCTATTTCGCTGTGTTTCGGTACGTTTATCGACGTGTCGATGAACTTGCTTTTCTGGCTGAACTCCGTGGCTTATGTCATGCAGTTGGTGGTGCTGCTCATCGGTTGTGTGATTCTGGCGTTAGGCATCGCACTCGAGGTAAAGGCCGATGCCGCCATGATGGCTGGCGAATATTTTGTTCAGGTCATTTCGCGACACTTTCGGAAAGAGTTCGGTTTTATGAAGCTCGGATTCGATGTGACGCTGGTGTGCATTGCCTGCCTTTTGTCACTGGTTTTTCTCGAAACCATTGAAGGTGTGCGCGAAGGTACAGTGGCTGCTGCCTTGCTGGTCGGTCCGATTGTGCATTTTGTCAGTCCGTACTACCGTTTCCTGGACAGATGGATTGGATCGTCTGTGTCGATGCCGGTTGCCGTTGGAAAGGAAACACCGCATTTTGTCGTAACGATAGCGCGTGAATACGGCAGTGGCGGACATGTGTTGGGCGAAATGTTGGCCAAAAGGTTGGGCGTGAAGCTCTACGATAAGGAATTCCTTCATTTGGCAGCGCAACAGAGCGGCATTGACGAAACTTACATAAAGGTGCACGAACAGCAGGAAGATGTAGAGCATATTGTGTTGCCTGAAAGTACCTAGGCTGATATAAGGATGGCGTATGGTGGCGGCTCGGTAGAGGCAGAGAGTGAGCAGAATGACGGCGAACACGATGGTTGTCCATATTTCTTCGCTGTCGAGCCAGCCGTAATACTCGCCATACACGCAGATGAACACGATGCAAATCAGCCAGAGGCTCCATAGGGTTCCTCCCAGATAGTCGATTCCCTTGAACGGTATGTAGGGGCCTTGCCGGTAGTGACGGCGCATGCCGAAATAGATGAGTGCGAACATAACAAGAAAGGCACCGATGGTGAGCCGGTGCATGGCCTGCCAGTCGAAGGCGATAATGCTGTAGCCGGTGGCTATGTTGGCAAGCTGTACGCTGCCCAACACGAAGGTGAACAGATAAGGAAAAAACACGGTGAAATCCCGTTTGGGCGTGATTTTCAGCTGTACGTTGTTCCAACAGACGAATGTGCTGACGATTTTGAAAAAGCCGCTGATGAACGACAGGAAAACCAGAAGCGGCAGAAAATCGGATACCATGCAGAGGTAGTCGCTGACGATGAACACTCCACAGGAAAACAGCAGCAGTTCGCGTGGAGGGAAGCGGTAGAGTATGCGGAACAGCAGCGGAAAGGCGATGGTCAGCCCGGTCATGGAGGCATAGCCTGCCATCATGATGTCCTCGGTTATCCACGACAGACTTCCTGACATTTCGGCCACGGCCGACATATAGACGCCTCCGGAGAACATGAACACCACAATGATGAGCAATATCAGCGGAAAACGCATCCACTGCGGGATGAAATCCTTCCATATCATGATGCGCCGTGCGGCGGCGACTTCTTCAGGTGACGGTGCTTGCATGGTATCAGTAGTTTACTTCACACTCCACATTCATGCCGGAGCGCAAAAGGTTGATGTTTTCTTTGCTGTTTTCGCCGGTGAAGGTGATTTTTATCGGCACGCGCTGTTCGACTTTGACAAAGTTTCCCGCCGAATTGTCCTGTGGAATGATGGAATATTGCGCACCGGTGGCGTTGGACAGCGTAGCCACCACGCCGTGATACACCACTCCCGGCACGGCATCCACCTTGATGTCGTCTGGCATGCCTTCGCGGATGTTGGCCGTCTGCGTTTCCTTATAGTTGGCCATTACCCACACGTTGTCGGTTTCCACGAGCGACAGGAGCGTTTGTCCCGGCTGTATAAGTTGTCCTTCCTGAATGGCTTTTCGGGATGTGACACCGTCGCACGGCGCCAGTATGACGGTGTACGACAAGTTGAGTTGCGCCAGATTGTGGGCGGCTTTGGCAACGTCGATGTTTGTCTGGTTCTGTTCCAGTCGTTGTGTCTGTTCGTCCTTGACAAGTGACGTGCTTTTCTTTTGCCGTACCAGCATTTCATACTTGGCTTTGGTAGCTTCGTAGTCGGCCTTGCGGTTGTCATATTGCTGGCGCGTTACGGCCTTCTGCGTGTAAAGTTGTTCGTAGCGGCGGAAGTCGGTTTCAGCCTGACGGAGTCGTACACGGAGTTCCTCGATGTTGGCGTCGGATACGGTCAGGTTGTTGGCCGTTGTGGAAATCGCCGTTTCCATGGCGGTGTTTTCCATCAGTGCTTTCTGGTAGTTGGCCTTTGCCTGTGCTTCCTTGAGCTTGTATTCCGAGTTTTCGATAACAACGAGGGTGTCGCCCTTGTGTACGAACTGAAAGTCGTCGAAGCATACTTTTTCAATGTAGCCCTGCACACGGGAATTGACGGGCACGATGTTGCGGCGGATTTGTGCGTTGTCGGTATATTCCACATTGCCGAGGTGCAGGAATTTCGAACATACCCAGAGCAGGCCGCTGACGATGATGGCGACAACGATAACGTTGTTGACTATTTTTTTAGTTCTCTTGTTCATTGCTGTTAAGGTTTGAAGGGTTCAGAGTGCCGGAGGCATATAGAAGTTTGTAGTAATTGTAGATGACATTGATTTGTGCGTTGACATACTGCACTTCCGCCGACAGACGGAGATTGTCGGCATCGACAAGGTCGGTGACCAGCACAAGGTCGTTGGCGTAGCGGTTGGCGATAACGTCGTAGTTTTCCTTGGCGAGTTGCAGGCTTTTTTCCTGCGTCTTCAGCAGTTCGAAGGAATCTAGGTAGCGGATGTAGGCGGCTCTCACGTCGAGCGACACATTTTCGTGGGCCGAAGTCAGCTCCATTTCCGACTGGGTGATGGATGTGCGGATGCGCGACAGCTCCTTAGGTGTCTTGTAGAGATTTCCGATGCTGAATTTCAGTCCGATTCCTACGTACCAGGTGTTGATATTGTTGTTGAGCGTAGGAATTTCGTAGGTGATGGGGCCTTTGAGGTTGTCGCCTGCAATGAGGCTGATTTGCGGGAGGTAGCCGGCTTTTGCCACGTTGCTCTTTTTGTTCAGCATTTCCAGTGTCAGGCGGTTCATGTTGAGCAGGGGCGAATGGTCGGCTGCCTGTGTCTGGAATTCCGATTCCTCGGGCTTGGGCATGCGTTTGTGGAGCAGTGTCGTGTCGGGGAGAATTTCCGATTGCGCGTCGAGGTCGAGCATGGTGACAATCTTGTCGTTGCAGATGTCGATGGAACTGAGCAGCTCCGTGCGTTTGTATTGCAGGTTCTGGTATTGCACCTCATAGCGGGTGATGTCGTTGTCAAGTGCCACTCCGGCCGCTTCACGCGCTTTCATGTCGCGAATCACCTGTAGGGTTTGGCTGATATTCCGGTCGTAGACAGTCAGCAGGTTGCGGTATTTGTACAGGTCGAGATAGTAGCCGGTGAGCAGAAAGTAGATTTCCTGCCGGTGGGCTGTCAGGTTCCATTCGTCAATTTTTTTCTGGAGTTCAAGGGCTTTCACATTAAAGTGGATACCACCGCCGGCGAAAACCACCTGCGAGGCTTCGATGGCATAGCTGTTGCCGAAGTGCGGCGAAGTGAAAGTCTGTCCGTTCGAGAAATCACGGTCGGCTACCCAGGCGTTGCCGTTGTAGGTGGCCGATGCTGTCAGGTCGATATTGGGCAGATAGGCATTCTTGGCCACGGATATGTCCTTCTCCGCTCCTTCGACGGCCGCTTCATAGATTTTGATGGTCTTGCTCCGGCTGTCGGCCAGCGAGTAGAGCTCATTCAGGCTCATGAAGCGTTGGGAAGGCTCTGCCGGTCGGACGGTAGGGACCGCCGTGGCCAATAGCCCGCTCAAAACTATAGTCTTTACAATGTGTTTCATATATTTGTTGATAAAGTAAATAGTATGCAATAGCAACTAATATTTCAAAAAAATTACAGAAGGTTAGCCTTTTTCGAAATCGCGTCGACGACTTCAAAAAAGATTGCCACTTTTTCTTCCGGTATGTCTTCAAGCAGCTCATGGGAGAGCCGTTTCTCGATTTCGTGGTATTGTGCCACTACCTTTTCGCCTTTTTCCGTAATGCTCAGGAGGTTTTCACGCCTGTCATCGGGGTTTACGGTGCGTTTTGCAAGCCCTTTCTTTTCCAGGGAATCAATCATGCGCATGACTACGGACTTGTTTTTCCCGGTTGCGATGGCGAGCAGTTGGAGAATCTGGTCAGTTTTGGCCTGAATCATGTTCAGTAGGATAAACTCCTCCACCGTCAGCTTTTCTTCGGCTTCCGCCGCATATCGCTGCTTCATCAGCCGGTGCAGCTTGTTGCGCAGTTTTCCGACAGTCGTTCCTAACAGTTCATTTGCCATAGTTTCGTTTTTTTGTTTGCAAAGGTAGCATTAAATTTTGAATAGTTGCTATTGCGTACTAATTTTTTGTGTTAAATCCCAAACGGTCATTGTTGGTATGGACAAAAAAAGAACAGCCTGCGTTGGCAAGCTGTTCTTTCTCGGCTGTATGTCTTAATTGTAATAGCTTCCGTTGAGCTGTTGGTTGAAGCGGCGCTGGTTGGGATCGTTCGGGTCGTCGAAGTTGTTGAATCCATTTTCGTCCTCCTCTTCTTCGGTGGTCGGTTTCTTTTCTTCTTCCCATTTCTTCCGTTCCGGCTTGTTCTTCTTGATGGCTTCCGGTTTCTGCTTGTCGACAGGGGTTGCGTAGATGTCCCATGTCTGTTCCACATCCCAGTTCTTTTTCAAGTTGACATAGCCGGGGTAGTAGTAGGTTTCTTCCGGTTGCAGTCGGAGGGCATAGTTGCCCGTATCATATTTTCCGTTGCCGTTGCGGTCAATGAACAGACGTGCATAATATTTTGCCGGAAGCAGGTTGAGGAACACTGCGCGGCCGTCTTTCACCGGCACGGTCAGTATCGGCTCGTCGGAGCCGGAGAGCAGTTCTACACAGGCCAGCGTATCCTGTGGTAGGCCGGTGATGTTGAACGTCAGGTTGCCGTATTCTTCTATGGCGCGGACAGAGAATTCCTGCTCGAACGGTGCCGTAAAGAGTCCGTAAATGTCGGTGATGCCGATTGTGTCGATGCGCAGCTTGTAGCTGGCTCCCGGTTCCCATTTCTGGCGGAGGCTGAGTGTACGCCGGTTGATGGTCGAGTCGCGGAAGGCTACTTTGAAGTCCTTCACTTCGTTCCAGAGCGTATCCACTTTGATGTCGAGGTGGAAGGCTGCTGTGGAGAACGAGTCAATCGGTGTAGGTGTCTCAATATATAAAGGTGCGTAGACTTCTACTGTAGTGCCGCCAACCAGTCCGAGACTCAAGTGCGGAGTTTTCGGAATTTCGGGCACGGTGTCGTTCTTTTTCTTCTTTTCAGGCTTTTTCGGTTTCGGGCGCTGGAAGTTGAAGTTCAGCGTGTCGGTTCCCCAAACGAGATTATTGGCCGTATCCGTACGAAGTGAACGCAGCTCGATGCGCAGCGAATCGGACGAAACCAGTTCCGGCTTCGTAATCCAATAGGTCAGCGAGTCGTTGTGCTGCGAACGTTCCAGCGTGTACCAGTCGGTCGGTTCCGGCTGCTTGTTGATGATGCGCAGTTGCGGGAGCGTGTCCGATTGGGCGGCAAATATGACGGAGATTTTTGTAGAGTCGAGACGGGAGTATTTCGACATGTATTGTGCCATTCTGTTTTCGTTGAACATGTTCAGCAGAATGTCGTTCGGCAGATAGCGCGGCTTCATCCGAGGAATGATGGTGTCAATTTCGTTTTCCAGATTGTAGACCGTGTCGGCTGATTCCGTCATTTCCACTGCCGGGATGATGATGCTGTCGCAGAAGGCAATGTCCTCCGTCGGATTGGCAAACTTATAGTCGCGGTCGAGGTCCTTCAGTCCGAAAATGTGGTATTTGCCCGGTTTCAGATTCCGGATAGTGAACTGGCCGCGGTCGTTGGTGAGCGCCACGCGCTTCATCTTGGTCTTGAAGAATGCCGAGTCCGACAGGTCGTCGTGCAGGCCGACTACCACTCCCTGCATCGGTTCGAGCGTGTGGGAGTCGAGCACGATGCCCGAAACGCGCATCGTGTCAATCTGCTCGCCGGTCGAGAATGCGAACGCGAAATTATAGAGCGGGTTACCCTCGTTGTTGTCCTGTATGGCATTTGAAAAGTCGACGGTATAGGTCGTGTTTTCGAGAAGCGTGTCGATGATTTCGACTGTCACTTTTCGTCCGTTGGCCGTGATTTTCGGCTGTTCGGTCTGCGCCGGAGAGACGATGATTTTCGTCGACGGGTCCTTTAGCGTCACGATTTCGTCGAATATAAGTTCCAGTTTCTGGTTGTTGACGTTGGTGGCGTTCGGCTTCGGGTGGCTGTTGATGAAGATAGGCGGAGTCTTGTCCTGCGGGCCTCCCGAAGGATTGCCCGGACTGGCGCACGAATAAACTATCGACAGCAGCACAAGGGCAAAAAGCGGATATAGAGATTTGTGTAAGTTCATATTAATTTATGAATAGGAGATTTATGTAAAAGGCATACCCAGACGGAAATGCGGTGTAAAGATACAAAAAACGGCAAAACCAACCGTCAAAAACAATAGACAACCTACGAATACCGTTAGAAAAAAAGCAAAACACCGATTATTTTTTTTCATCTTGAAATAAATAATGTATATTTGCACGCTGATAAAAATACGTAAATTTAAAAATTAATATAAATTAACTAAACACAAATGCAAAGTAAAGGTTTTATCAGAGTCCTTACAGTTCTGTTGATTCTTGTATGCGTGTTCTACATGTCGTTCACCTTCGTGACAAGCAGCATTGAGAAAGATGCTGCAGCCTATGCTGCAAAGGTTGATCCGAATGTAGATTCTCAGAAATACAAGGACACATACAAGATGTACTTGGATTCTATCGGTAACGAAAAAGTGTACTTAGGCTACACTTACAATGAAGCGCGTGAGAAGCAAATCGGTCTTGGTCTTGACTTGAAAGGCGGTATGAATGTAACATTGCAGATTTCTGTACCTGACATTCTCCGTACACTTTCTAAAGAAAATCCGGACCCGAAATTCAATGAAGCCATCGCATTGGCCGACAAGAGCAAGGACAAAGATTTCGTTGCTCGTTTCCGTGCCGAATACGAACGTCTGGCACCGGGCGGAAGCCTTGCTCAGATTTTCCGTTCTATCGAACGTGTAAATCCGGGTGCTTCTAACGCAGAGGTAGAACAAATTTTGAAAGAAGAGGTTACCGCTATGGTCGACAACTCGTACAACACATTGCGTACACGTATCGACCGTTTCGGTGTGGTTGCTCCTAACATCAAGAAGATGGAACGCGACGGACAAATCCTTCTCGAACTTCCGGGTATCAAGGAACCGGAACGTGTCCGCAAGCTCCTCCAGGGTTCAGCTAACCTCGAATTCTATGAAACATATACAATGCAGGATATTCAGGGTGCATTGGCTCAGTTGAGCGAAGCTGCTGCAAAGCAGGCTGCTCCGGCTGACGCTGCAGCTGTTGCCCCTGCAGATTCAGTAGCTGTTGATTCAGCCGCTGTTGCCAACGATTCAGTTGCCAAACCGGCTGCTGCTCCGGCTGTGAAGACTTTGGCTGAAATGCTTTGGTCGGCAGGTGGCGTAGGTGGCCCGGCTATCGGTCTTGTAAACGTACAGGATACTGCTGCCGTAAACGCTATCTTGAAATCTGCTTTGGCAAAACAGATGCTCCCAACCAACTTGAAGTGCGCATGGTCGGTTAAGGCTGTGGATGAAAAAGAACGCTTCTATCAATTGGTTGCATTGAAGACTCAGAACGGCAAGCCACGTTTGGGCGGTGATGTTGTGGAAGACGCAAGCAGCGACTACGACAACCTCCAGGGTTATGTTGTTTCAATGACAATGAACGGCGAAGGAACACGCCGCTGGGCACAAATCACTCAGGAAAACTTGGGTAAGGCAGTAGCTATCGTTCTTGACGATCAGGTATATTCTTATCCTAACGTAAACTCTGTAATCGAAGGCGGTCGCTCACAAATCACCGGTAACTTCACACCGGAAGAAGCAAGTGACTTGGCTAACGTGTTGAAGAGCGGTAAGATGGCTGCTAAGGTTGACATCGTAAGCGAAAGCGTCATCGGTCCGTCACTCGGTCAGCAGGCTATCGAAGCCGGTGCATGGTCGTTCGTAATCGCCATCATCGCTTTGATGTTGTTCATGATTGCCTTCTACGGTTTCGTACCGGCAATGGTGGCTAACTGCTGCTTGATCATCAACTTGTTCTTTACATTGGGTATTCTTGCTTCCTTCCAGGCAGTATTGACTTTGTCAGGTATCGCCGGTATCGTATTGTCACTCGGTATGGCTGTCGACGCCAACGTGTTGATTTTCGAACGTACGAAGGAAGAACTTCGCGCAGGCAAGAATGTGAAGACTGCTTTGGCCGACGGTTACGGCAACGCATTCTCTGCAATCTTCGACTCAAACTTGACTTCTGTAATCACTGCCATCATCCTGTTGGTTTATGGTACTGGTTTGATCAAAGGTTTCGCCACTACATTGCTTATCAGCATTATCTGCTCGTTCTATTCAGCTATCTTCTTGTCACGTTTGGCATACGAAAGACTGTTGAAGAACCCGCGTTACGAAAATATGACATTTACAACAAGCTTCAGCCGCAACTTCCTTGCCAACACTAAGGTTGACTTCTTGGCTCAACGCAAGAAAGCCGGTATCATTATCGCTGTTGTTGCAGTTGTAATCCTTGCTTCTTTCGTATTCCGTGGCATCAACAAGGGTATCGACTTCTCTGGTGGTCGCAACTATATCGTACAATTCGACCATGCAGTCAAGACTGCCGACATTCAGGACAAGTTGTCTCCGCTCTTCCCTGAATCTTCATTGTCAGTCATCACTATCGACAACGATTCTAAGGTTCGTATTTCTACCAACTACAAGATCGCTGACGAAACTGAAGGCGTTGACGAAGAAGTAATGCACATGCTCTACACAGGTCTGCAGGATGAGTTGAACGGCATGAGCTACGAAGACTTCAGCGTATCTAACGAAACTGTAGGTGTCGTATTGACTGAAAAGGTTGGTCCGAGCATCGCTTCCGATATGACTCAAGGTGCTATCTGGGCAGTATTGCTGTCACTGATTGCAATCGCACTTTACATCCTGTTGCGTTTCCGCGACTTCTCATTCTCTGTTGGTGCGCTCTGCTCTTTGGCATTCACTTCATTCATGATTATCGGTTTCTATTCATTGTTCTGGGGTATCCTTCCGTTCTCAATGGAAATCGACCAGTCGTTCATCGCCGCTATCCTTACTATCATCGGTTACGATATCAATGATACAGTGGTGGTATTCGACCGTGTTCGCGAAATGATTGGCTTGTATCCGAAGCAGGATCGTGGCGAAGTTATCAACCACTCGTTGAACTCAACTTTGACACGTACAATCATGACATCAGCAACAACCGTTCTCGTATTGCTCTGCATCTTCATCCTCGGTGGTGAAACAATCCGCAGCTTTACATTCGCAATGTTGTTCGGTGTTATCATCGGTACATTTTCAACAATCTATGTAGCAGCTCCGATTGCATATACTATGCAACGTCGCAAACTTGCTAAGAAAAGCAAATAAGCAGACAGTTTGCATGACTCAATCATAACGGCAGACGTCGTTCCTCCTCGGGAACG
>OLQD01000695.1_pt1 | contig 31257 bp, 23 predicted proteins | sample 1672841 | NCBI WGS metagenome assembly OLQD01 (sample SAMEA3136729, study PRJEB25190) | human gut metagenome | biome: human gut; feature: human-associated habitat; material: faeces | place: Austria | collected 2013 | reverse complement strand
TTGTCAGCTCATCAATGTTGTAGGTGAGTTCGTTGTCCTCACGTTCCTTGATCTTCGCTGGTTTCTCGCTGCGGTTGATGACAACGCTCGAAGCTGTCTCTGTGCCTATAAGCTCATCGAGAAATACCGCCAGGACGACGTGAGAGAGGTGAAGAAATCGAAGTATCTGCAGACCATCGACTCGCTCATCCAGGTTTATCAGGATATTCCGGAGGCAGGCGAACTTGCCGTGGAGCATTTCCGCTTCATGGAAGGTGCTACCGATGCCAAACCGCTGGATAAGCTCAACTATATCAACTATGCGCTGAGCCGCTGGGGAGGATGGTCGAGAATGAACGAACTGAGAAATGCACAGAAGCGACTCACCGAACCGATGTTCCGGGTGAAGGATATGCCATTGGTGCTTCGTCCTTCAGAAAGGAAGTGGGTGCATCTGAACGTGCGCAATCTCCAGAACCTGAAACCATCCTTTTCATAGTGAAAGATTTCTTTTGCTTTTCCACATTAATTTATTTATATTTCTCAAAAAAATGTTTCTTCTTTCGTTATCTTCGCTGAAATTGTGTAACTTTGCAGAAAAATTTTAAGAAAGGAATAAAATAAATGCCGTTAAGATTACCAGATAAGCTTCCAGCTATTGAACTGCTGAAGCATGAGAATATATTCGTGATGGACGAAAGTCGTGCGCATAAACAGGAGATTCGTCCGTTGAAAATCTGTGTGCTCAATTTGATGCCCCTCAAGATTACGACAGAGACAGATCTCGTTCGTCTTCTGTCGAATACTCCTCTTCAGTTAGAGGTTTATTTTATGAAGTTGAAAAGTCACACGCCAAAGCACCTTCGGCAAATGCCCTTCAATTATATAAAATGAAGCTACTTTTTGTGATTTTTCTTTTCAAAAAGTTTGTTTTATCGAAGAATCTTTGTATCTTTGCAGCAACAGAACTCGTTTGCATCCCATCAGAACTGCAAGCGAGTCATTTTTATATATAGACATATGAATCAGAAACCAAGAACTATACAAGAGCAATTATGCCGACTTAAAGAAAAGGGCATGGTATTCAATGACGAACAAAAAGCCATTTCATATCTGTCAAGGATTAGCTATTTCCGCTTAAAATATTATTGGGTGGATATGTTGGATGACAATGCAGGATATTTCGTTGATGGCGCAAATTTCGACACGGTCATAGACAGATATGAGTTTGACAAGAAGTTACGTAATATACTTTTTGGTGCAGTTGAAATTCTGGAAGTTGGATTGCGTACAAAATTCATAACGACACTCTCGTTGGCAACAAATACAGGATTGTGGTATTTGGACGGTTCTCTTTTCAACAATCAGCAGTTTCATACAAACTTGGTGCTGGATATGAAATATGAGTTTGATAGAAATTCAGACCCTTTTGTGCGCCAATATATTATAGACCATTCCAATTGGGACAAGAACACTTTGGATGGAGATAATCCTGATGCGTGGATGATTTTTGAAACTGCTACATTTGGAACTCTTTCCAAAATGTACAAAAACCTGTTGAATCAATCTCCGTTGAAGTCGAGAATTGCCAATGAATTCGGTTTGTATTCTGCCCGAGAGCTTTCAAGTTGGTTGGAAGCAATTTCTGTCTTGAGAAATATCATCGCACACCATTCAAGAATATGGTATAAGATATTTTCCAAGAAACCGACCAACATCAACCGCCATAGGGATAATTGGATGCTTTCAGATTTGACTGAACACCAGCGTAAACGTGCTTTTAGTGTAATATCATGCCTTCTATATTTGTGCAATGCGATTTGTCCAGACAATACAGTTAAGCAGGATATAAAGAATCTTTTTGCTTCATACCCTAACATTCCTATATTCATGATTGGCTTCACAAGAGGATGGGAGGAAAATCCGATTTGGAGATAACAATTATAAGCAAATAAGAATTGTCATTTATGAAATCTCTTATAAATGGCAATTCTTCTTAATATTATGAAATTCTCCTGTTTTTGATTTTGGTATTTCAAAATCTTAAGAGAACTTAAAAATAGAGTAAAACGTATAGTTTTACAGAAATTAATTTTATCTTTGCACATGTATTTAAAGGCGTTCTTTGCATATTGCAAAATACGGAAACGAGCAGAAGTCCGCTCGTTTCCATATTGTTACCTATATTATATAGGCAAACGCCCAACTTCTTGATATTCAATCAAAGTTCAAATTAGAGCGAGTTATCAATATAAACACTATTTCAGCTTCCTTTACCTCTAGTTTGTTCGGGAGAGCGTTCACTCAGGAAGTATCATCGTGCGCATTCTTTTGCACCTTCAGCATTCAGCCAGCTTCCGTACACGCCTCAACACATCCAAAAGTATCCATGAACCGCTCCTATCCTGACAATATGTATTTCACTAAACGGCTGAGAATGCAAAAAAACTGAGGCAGCTCGTCTTTGGGTGCGAAGAAGGGCATTCTGAAGGGCTTCGTTTGACGTTTTGTCATTTTGATAAATACCGTTCGACAGCCTGACACGCCTTCCTGTAACAGGATGCAGGGCTTTCCCGACAAAAATGTCCGGGAAATCTTTGTAGTTTTCGGAATTTATCCTTTCCTTTGTGAACGAACCAAAAAAGATATCAGCAAGAGACAGACACAAGGATTTAAAGACATATTTCAAGCAACTTGTAGACAAGTTATTTGGCTTTAGTAAATCTGGTAAATTGAAAAGAGCCCCAAATAATAAGTCGAAAGGTAGGTTTCTACCCTGCAAAGGGCACAGCCTGCTTTTCCTCATTTGGGCCAAAGGTTTTACCAGAGCCTACTAAAGCAAATGAACGAAAAGACAAGGCAGTGTCCTTTTTTCTTTTGCTTCTTGCAGAATGGGTCTAAACCTTAAAAGCACCAATATGGATTACCAAATGAATTGCCTGAAACGTCCGTCAGCCCATCCAGGCTGGCACCGACACCGACAGCACAGCAACCTCGCGAACGTTGCTGACCGACCTGCTACCGGACAAACACCGGGTGAGCGTGTCCACGTACTTTTCACTCATCCCCTCCTCTACATCTTCAGGAACATCCCCGAACCCTTCCATCACTAATTGCACCTCCCGGTGTCCTGCCGCGGACTTCCGTGTAACAGCTTTGAACAGGTTTTGCGCACGAGTACCTTATTATAATAGGAACCGTTGCGACGGAAAGGCTGCATTCCTCTGCTCGAATATTTCAAATGTTAAAAGCGTTTGTGCTCCCTTAGATTCTTCTAAGTATTATTTGCAGTTTTCACACACTTATACGTATCTTTGGGCACTTCAATTAAATCATACATTGGAGTACGATCCATTAAAGAATTATCTTTACTAAATGGAACGGCACAAACACAACAATCTAAACACAGCGACTCATGAAAAAGTGCGCTTTGACAACATACGAATCCGAGAGAGTTCCTGCGCCTCCTCTTCTCCGCGCACATGGAAGCGCCCCTGCACGCAGCCACCCCAAGGAGGCGGCTCTTACGGGGCGGGATACTTCCCCCTACAAACTTGACTAATTCTCTAAACCACACTCAAACCATTACATCCATGAACAAAAGACTCCTATTATTTGTTCTCTTCACACTGCCCTTGCTGGTCATTCAGGCGGGAGAGAAAATGAAGACCACCTTGAGCTGTCAGATTTACGACTTCAGGGGAGAGATGATTTATTTCGACTGTGTGCAGTCTCCCTTCTTCCGGGCAGAATTTCACACCAACCCGGGCGAAAACCACATCTACAACTTTGAGACCGACCGCCTGGTGACCATGCTGGTCAACAGCCGTGTACAGCTCGTCCTCGAACCGGGAGACAGCCTGCATGCCGTAATCCGCTATGGCAGCAACGGACGTCCGGAACGTATCGAACTGAGCGGAACCGAACGTGCAGTCCGCCAGAACAACCTGAAACGGGACATCTCCCAAATCCAGGCTTCCATGCGCTACAAGACCCAGCTGCTCGCTTGTGTGGCTGTCGACACCAAGCCGGCTGACCGCCTCCGTGACACCCGGACGTTCCTGGAAAAGACCGACAAGCTCATCAAGCTGGAGTCATCGCACTGTTCGCCGGAGTTCATCAACTACATCCGTGCCGAGGTGGAAGCCATCGCCTACGGTTCGATGGTGGAGTATCCTGCCATGTATGCTTCGGTGCGCCACGTCCCCATCGAGCAACAGGGCATCGGCGACTACTGGACCATCGTCGACGACTACACTCCGCGGGATGACCAGGCTTCGCTGCGCTGCATGCCTTACAGCGAGTTTCTCTGCCAGTATTGTGTCTACCAGCGTACGAAGGAGGCACATGCAGCCGGAAAGACCTACAAGCGTCCACAGACCCTGGAAGAGCACTACCGGGAACTGACCTCCTTCTTCAAAGGCAACCAGCTGGACGCCACGCTCTTCCTCGTGCTGTCGAACTACATCCGCAACGGAAAAGACATCGAGCGGGTGGAGCCTTTCCTGAAGGAATATAAAGAGAAGTATAACGTCGACAAGAGCTACGCCGAAATCCTCGACTCGCTCATGCAGTGAGGAATTCCCCACACCAAGGACCTGCGTGCATGCACACGGACGTACCGTGTGCAGGGTGCACCTTGTCCTCCTTCACCGAAAACACTTACTACAACGCGCGTGCAACCGTCTCAGTGGAAGGGTGTTAAGCCCGCTTATCCATCCACCGCAACAGTCTGCACCTGCGAAAATTGAACCATCCAATAAAACGCTGAGAGATGAGAAAGTTCAGACGATTAGTCCCCATCCTGAGTCTTGCCCTGTGCACCAGCCTCGGCATGACCTACACCGTGTCAGCCCAAGACATTGATAGAGAGAGGGCTTACAAGAATGAGAGAATCAGTGTGCCATCAGCAACGAACCGCTGAGCACCATCATCGAACGAGTGGCTGCACAAGCCAAAGTGAAAATCTACCTGCAAGGGGTGACCCTGATCGGCATCGACCGTCCCACGACCGTCAACGAGAACGACAAGACGCTCGATGAAATCCTGCGCGAGCTGCTGAAAGGACAGAACGTGCGGCTGCGCTATGAGATCGGGCGCACCATCTATGTGGAACCTGCCGACGCGGAAGACGGCGAGTTTGCCATGATGCCCGTGCAGGGCTTCGTCCGGGGTTCCGATGCTCCGGAGGGCCTCATCGGCGCTACCGTGGTCATCACGGACGGAAGTGGCAACAGCACGGGCATGGGTTGTGTGACCAATGCCGACGGCAAGTTCTCCATCAACGTGCCGCGCAAGCAGTCCATCAAGGTGTCGTTCATCGGCTACAAGAGCAAGTCCGTCCAGATTCTCAAGCCGGAGACAGCACTGGAAATCACGCTGAATGCCAACACCGTCGACATGGACCAGGTGGTGGTGACCGGTATCAGCAAACGAAGCAAGAGCAGCTTCACCGGAAACTATGTCACCGTGAAGGGCGACGAGCTGCGCCGTGTCAGCCCGACGAACATCCTGCGCGGCTTGCAGTTCTACGACCCGAGCTTCCGCATCGTGGAGAACAACCAAACGGGTTCAGACCCGAATGCCCAGATGGACTTCCGCATCCGTGGTGACCAGAGCCTGGGCATCAACACCGAAGCCAGCAGCATGGACCTCATGCTCGACAACGTCTCGAGCCGTCCGAACGTGCCGCTCTTCGTCCTCAACGGATTCACCGTGCCCATCAGCCGTATCCTGAGCCTTGACCCGGAACGTGTGGAGAGCATCACCATCCTGAAGGATGCCGCCGCTACCGCCATCTATGGTTCAAACGCAGCCAACGGCGTCATCGTCGTAGAGACCAAGGTTGCCCCTGACGGCGCCCTGTCAGTGTCCTACAGCGGCAACTTCACCCTACAGGCTCCCGACCTGACGGACTACAACCTCTGTAACGCGGAAGAGAAGCTTCAACTGGAGTGGATGGCAGGCATCTACGACCCGTCGAACAACACCGAGATGAACCTCTACAACCGCTACAAGCGCAACGTCCTTGCCGGCGTCAACACCTACTGGCTCTCGCAACCGCTGCGCACAGCCTTCATCCAGAACCATTCGCTCACGGCAGCCGGCGGTACGGACGTGTTCCGCTATACGTTGGGCGTGAACGCGGGCTTCACCCCCGGTGTGATGAAAGGCTCGTCGAACAACAACAAGAGCGTGAACCTGAACATGTCGTACACCAAGAACCGGATTGTCGTAGGTGCCGACATCACGCTGACCGAGACGCAGGGCGAGAACTCCCCCTACGGCAGCTTCTCCAGCTACACCGAAGCCAACCCCTACTATCAGATAAGGAACGCCGAGGGTGAGTATGACAAGATTCTCGACACGAAGGGACTGGGAGCCGGTTACGCCAACCAGAGCATCTACAACCCGCTCTACGACTCACAGTTCAACGCCCGCAACGAGACGAATAACCTCAACATCACCGCCCAGCTGAACGCCGAGTACATGTTGCTGAACAACCTGCGCCTCACCGCCCAGCTGTCCTACATGCGCGGTATGGCACGTACGGAGCAATTCTCCCCGGCAGGCATGACCACGTTCGACCAAGTGCAGGACCTGACGCAACGCGGCTCGTATGCCAAGAGCACGGGTGAGCTGACCTCGTGGTCGAGCAACCTGGGTATCAACTACAACCTGCAAATCAACAAGCACCTCATCAGCCTCTTCGGCAACTGGACCGTCAACGAGGACACTAACAACCAGGTGAACATGAGCGCTACGGGATACCCCGACGAACACATGGACGACTTCATCTTCGGCTTCGAGACCTCCAACCGCCCGACAGGTACGGAAGAGACCTCGCGCGCCATGGGTCTGACGGGACAGTTCTCCTACAGCTATGACAACAAATACTCCTTCGACTTCAACGTACGTGCCGACATCTCGTCGCGCTTCGGTGAAGACAACCGCATGGAACCGTTCTGGTCAGCCGGTGTGCGCTGGAATGCCTACCGTGAGAAGTGGCTGGAGGGTCGTCTGTCGAACCTCGTGTTCCGTGCCTCGTACGGTGTGACCGGTTCGCAGAACTACGACCCCTATCAGGCCATCGAGTTCTACACGTTCAGCAACTCGATGAAGCCCTACCAGTCGTTCAACGTGCTGGGTGCGCTCCTTCAGGGACTCAACAACTCCAGCCTCGGCTGGTCAAAGACGGGCAACCTGAGCCTTGCCGTCGACCTGGGCTTCTGGCGGAACCGTGTGAACATGACCTTCAACTACTACAACAACATCACCCGTGAGATGCTGGTCAACTTCGACCTGGCTCCCTCCACAGGCTTCGCCTCGCAGATGCTCAACGCCGGAGAGTTGCAGAACCGCGGTTTCGATGCTTCGCTGAACGTCATCGCCTTCCAGGACCTCCGCCGCCAGCTCTACTGGACCATCGGCGTGAATGCCAACCGCAACAAGAACAAGATACGCAAGATCTCCAACGAGCTCCAGGCGCTCAACGAAAAACAGCTCGCGAGCGAGGATGCGCCCCTGCCGATGTATCAGGAAGGACAGTCGACCACGACCCTCTTCACCGTGCCGTCGCTGGGCATCGACCCGTCATCGGGCCAGGAGGTCTACCTGAAGCGCAACGGCGAGAAGACCTTCAAGTGGGACCCCGTCGACAAGGTGCCTGTGGGTGACACGAACCCGAAGGTGAGCGGTGCCATCAACTCGTCGCTCAACTGGCAGGACTTCTCCTTCTCGGTGAACATGACCTACCGCTACGGTGGCATCACCTACAACTCGACCCTCGTCGACAAGCTGGAGAACCGCAACGTTGCCTTCAACACTGACCGCCGTGCACTGACCAACCGCTGGCTGAAGCCGGGTGACGTGGCACGCTACAAGGCACTCGACCGCCAAGGTTCCGAGACACCGCAGAGCAGCCGTTTCATCATGGACGACAACCAGCTGAACCTCGCCAGCATCGCTGTGGGCTACCGTTTCCGCGACGACCAGTTCGCCTTCCTGCGCAAGTGCAGCATCCAGGCACTGAACCTCAACTTCACCACCAGTGACCTTGTGCGCTGGTCGACCGTGAAGATGGAACGCGGACTCGACTATCCGTTCGCCCGTTCCTACACCATGTCGCTCTCCATCATCTTCAAATAACACCAATCCTCACAAGATATACGCATTATGAAACACAACAAACTGCATATAGCCGTCTGCGCGGTGGCTGCCGCCCTGCTCAGCTCGTGCTCTGACTGGTTTGACATCAGTCCGAAGACCGACGTGAAAGCCGAAGACCTGTTCGAGACCGAGACCGGCTTCCAGAGTGCACTTGCCGGCATCTACATCGGCATGACCGACCAGTCGGCATACGGCGCCAACTTCACCTTCGGGCAACTCGACAAGATGGTGCAATACTACGACCGCCTGCCGAGCAACGAGAACGACCCCGCCGTCATCTTCCAGTATGACGTGGAGAACGAGACCTACAACAGCAAGTCCGTCCTCGCCTCCATGTGGGCCAAGTCGTACAACCTCATCGCCAACACCAACAACTTCCTCTCCTGGCTGGACCGCAACGGCGAACGTGTCATTCGCCAGGAACAGGACCGCAAGATGATGCGCGGTGAAGCCCTTGCCCTGCGCGGTTTCCTCCACTTCGACCTGCTACGTCTGTGGGGACCGATGTACCGCTCCGACTCCACCGCCCTGTCCATCCCCTACCGCGTTGTCGCCGATGCCAGCCGTCAGCCACTGCTCCCTGCCAACCAGGTGATGACCCGCATCATGGCAGACCTCTCGGCAGCCCGCGAACTGATGAGCTATGAGAAAGGTACCTCCCTGGAGGAAAGTACCCGACGCTTCCGCCTGAACTATTATGCCATCACCGCTCTCATGGCACGTGTATGCAACTACCGGGGCGACAAGGCAGAAGCATTGGCTTACGCCGACGAGGTCATCAACGACTGCGGCATCTATCTGATGGACGAAAGCCGCAATGACCCCGCTCTCTTCGGCGAGACACTCTTTGCACTCAACATCTACGAGATGTCCGAGAACTACCAGAGCCTCTGGGCAGTGGGACCGACCTTCAACACCCAGCTCTCATGCACACAGACCAAGCTGGACCAGATTTTCGAGACCAACGGTGTGGGCAACAACGACATGCGTGCCCGTCGCAACGAAGCCTTCCTGATGTACGACGACACCAACGAAGCCATCTCGCGCAAGTATATCAAGAACGACGACGGGGTGCTCCCGCTCATCCGCCTGTCAGAGATGTACTACATCATGTGTGAAAGCTCCCCGCTCGACCAGGCAGCCGAATACATCAACGAGGTACGGCAGAAACGGGGTATCTCGCGCACGAATGACTACACCTTCACTTCGGACGAGCAACGCCTCGACGCGCTCAACCTCGAATACCGCAAGGACTTCTACGCCGAAGGACAGTATTTCCACTTCCTGAAGCTGCACGAGATGACCACCTTCCTCAACTGCCCCCTCACCGGCGGCATGACCGCAGAGCAGTATGTCTTCCCCCTGCCTGACGCCGAGCGCGAATATGGCTGGACCGACAGCATGTCGGGGACGACAGGCAGCGACAGTGAAGAAGCACAGTAAAATGACCTACTAAACAAGTAAAGAACAATGAAGAAAGTATATACCCTCCTCGCCTTGGCGGCTGCCCTGTGTGCCACTTCGTGCAACGAGAACGAAGTGCCTTTCTACGCAGCCGGTTCCGACGGCATCTATTTCAACTATGAGGACGAAAACCAAGCCAACTTCGAGGCTTCGGTGAACTTTGCCGACTACATCGTGGGCGACTCTGCCTTCCTGAGCGTACCCGTCAAACTGAAGACCCTGGGATACCTTGCCGATCATGACCGTCGCGTGGTGCTGAAGGAGAATCCCGTGGAGTCCTACCAGCAGGCAACCATCGAGATACCGGAAATCATCATGCCTGCCGGAGAGACCGAGCTGGACGTAGTCATCAAGGTGCTCCGTCCGGCTGAAATCAACACCCGCTATGCCGTACGGCTCACCATCGACGGTAACTCGTCGGAGAGCCAGATAGGCTCAGGCGTCACCGAGAAGGCTGCCTTCACCATCTACTCGGAGGAGACTTACAGCCAGCCTGCCAACTGGAACAACGTCACCCGCTTCTTCGGCACGTGGACACTCGAGAAGCATATCTTCCTGGCACGGGTGACCGGCAACGACCAGTACACCTCCGATCCCTCGATGGGCGAAAGCTACAACGTGGCTGCCGTCGACTCCATCCGCACCTACTACGCCGAACACCCCGAAGCGGAGAAGACCATCGACATCCCCCTGCTCGCCATCAGCATGTGGAGTCCGTACCAGTACGCACAGCCTCCCTATTGGAATGCCCTGCACGACCGCTACCTGGGAAGCTACAACCCCACCATGTTCGGCAACTACTGCCAGTCCTACAACATCAACACCGTCAATGAGTATGACGAGTTCACCGGCACGGAAGACAACCTGAGGGAGGTCAACAAGAAAGCGGTCTACGCCATGACCAGCTACATCAACCAGCAGTTCCAGATGGGCTCCTCGGTATCCAACGCCTCGACCGGCTTCCGCGTACCGTTCCTCGACGAGCTCTTCGACGAATACCAGTTCGCCGAACCCTACTGGTGGGTCAACTTCCCGACCAATACCCCGGCAGGCGGTACACCCACAGGCATCTACATCGACGACTACTATGGCACCTACTCGGAGAGCAAGTACCGCTTCATGCTCAAGACCATGCTGGCTGTACGCGGCAACGACGGCTTCTCGTGGGGCGACATGTTCCCCGTGTGCGACAACTTCATGGGTGGACTCGGCTGGGACTACATGCTCATGCCTGCCGACGCACAGCAGCTCATCCGCACCTGCCATGAGATGTTCCTCTCGGAGTATGACAAGAACCCCGATGCCTACGACTTCACTTTCCCGCGCACCCTCGTCTTCCCCGACGACAGCGGCTCAGGAAAAGACAAAAAGTAACCCTCACCGAAAAACGAACAACGTATGAAAAAGATATTATTCGGACTGCTGACCCTCGGCACCGTCGTCCTGGGCGGATGCTATGAAGACAAGGGCAACTACAGCTACAACTTCGGAGACATCAACAGTGTGGACACCCTCAGATTCACACCCGAAGCTTACTCCGGTCTCAACGGCTGGATCATCGACTTCATGAAGAGTGGCGAAGCCGACACCGTGACCGAACGCGTCACGGTGAACCCCACGTTCTCGGCTCCCGACAAGGCGGACCAGATGGACTACTACTGGTACCGGCAATACACGTGGAACGGGCAAACCGTGAAAGACACGCTCACCACACCCGGATACATGGACGTGCTCATCCCCGAGAACGGCAATGTGAGCTACAGAGTCATCCTCGAACTGCGCGACCGCGAAACGGAAATCTCCTACTTCACCCAGCTGACCGTGAAGACCCGCGAATGGTACACCAACAGCCTCTTCGTGCTCCACGGCAACTCCACACAGAACCAACGGCTGGGCAACGTTGAGTTCCTCGGCGACGAACCGACCATCACCCTCGATGCCTTCGAGCGCTCGAACACCGACCCGAACCTGCACGAGCCTTTCAAGAATGCCCGCGTACTGGGCTTCCGCATGAACCTGTATGATGCCGAAATGGTGGTCTTCAAGACCAACGGCGAGGCGGAAGTCTACAACCCCTTCGGCTTGAAACGCCTCCAGGACACCTACTTCGTGATGCCTCCCGTCGCCGTCGGTTCCAACCTCTTCGTCGCCAAAACACTCATCAACGAAGACCCGGCAGGGGCATCCAACGACTTCCGCTGCGTCCTGAGCAACGACGGACGGTTCTACATCTCGCGCAGCTCGTTCCGCTTCTATGAACCGGGACTCAACACCGAGAACACCGAGCACCTCACCACCGACCAGTACCGCGTCAGCATCGGCACACGGACGGGAGACTACTACGTCTTCTGGGACGACCAGGGCAAGCGGTTCATCCACAACGCCATCGGTGGCAACAGCTTCCCGCGCCTCGACACCGACGGACGGGAGACGGCAAGCCTCATCACCCCCGTGCTCGACTCACACATCGACGCCGGCATCCTGGCGAAGCTCTCCGGCATGCAGCCCGTCTATGCCTATATGAACAACTTCAACTACTTCCAGTCTGCCGACGAGATGCGCTTCCTCTTCTACGACCCTGCCACGGAAAGCAACATGATGTGCATGCTCACGGTGGACGGAGGCGGCGGCAAGACCAAGGCTGTCACCCGTGCCGACAAGGATGAAGAAAGCACTGCCATGTTCGCAGCCGACACCCTCAGCCTGGACGGTCTCCACATCGAACCGGGGACTCCGGTAGTCTACACGGGTGCCTACTCGCTCGACTTCTTCTTCTACGCCGACGGCTCCACCCTCTACCGCTACAATGTGCAGAGCGGCGACCAGGACATCATCTACGAGGCACCTGCCGGCTATGAGATTGTCCTCCTGAAGTTCCGCCAGAACACCGACTACCAGCTCTGGGGCAACCTGTACCGCTACCTCTCCATCGGTCTGAACCGGAACAACGAAGGCGCCGTAGCGGAAATCAAGCTGACAGCAGCGGGTGACCTGGACGAATCCTTCGAGCCTCAACTCTACGAAGGCTTTGACCGCATCACCGACGTGCAGTTCTGCAACGAACGCATGTATACCGCCGAATAAACCTTTCAATCACATTCGCAGGCTCAACCGTCCACCCGGACGGTTGAGCATACGCGAAGCCTAAAAACCTTACATAAACATGTTACACCTACGAACTCTTTTCAGCGCCCTGGGACTGTGCGGCTGCCTCTGCCTGCAAGCCCAGCAACCCGTGACCGTCAGCGGGACTATCGAGGGGGTCAGCTCCGGCAGACTGCTGCTCGTTGTCCCTGTCGGCGAAACACAGACAGACACCCTTGCCACCGCAGACATCACACCGCAGGGCAACTTCACCCTGAAAGCCACACTCACTGAACCGACGGGTGCGCACATCATGCTGGAGAACTACCTGGGAGGCTTCTTCTTCTTTGCCGAACCGGGCAAGACCTACGAGGCACGCCTGAGCAACGGCGAGGGCTCTCACATCCGCGGCGAAGGACTGCAAGTGGAATGGTTGCGCTACCAGGCGGACGTACAGTCCATCAGCGCCCGTCGCGACTCCATGCAGCAGGCCTTCGACAACCTCCGCGCACAAGCCAAGTTCCGCAGCGCCAGCGAGGCAAACAAACGACTGGAAGCCTACACGCAGGAGAGTGGCGACCAGGTGCGCCGCTTCCTTGACGCACACGACGACGTGCTCAACGCCTACATCACCTACACCTATGCCTGTCAGCGTGAACTGGACGGAGCAGCCAGCCGGGCACAGTACAACCGCCTGGGCGAAAATGCACGCCGGAGCATCTACGGACGCATGCTCGCCCAACGTGCCGACCGGCTCGAAGCTGCCACCAGCGGCAAGCCTGCCCCCGACTTCACTCTTCCCACCCCTGACGGAAAGAACATCACCCTGAGCAGCGTGAAGGCGAAACTCCGCATCGTCGACTTCTGGGCATCGTGGTGCGGCCCCTGCCGGCTGAACAACCCGAAGCTCAAGGAGCTTTATGCCGCCTACAAGGACAAGGGACTGGAAATCATCGGCGTGTCGCTGGACACTGATACCCGCCGCTGGACGGACGCCATCGCCAAGGACGGACTGCCCTGGATTCAGGTGTCGTCGCTCAAAGGGTGGAAGTGCCCCGTGGCAAGCCTCTACGGCGTGAGTGTCGTCCCTGCCATATTCGTCATCGACGCCAACGGCAACATCATCGCCACCGAACTGCGGGGCGATGCCTTGAAAGAATTCATTGCAAAACACCTTTAACACCAACCATTTATGAAAGCATTCACCATCCTGCTCTTCGCCTGTAGCCTTGCCGCGAGTACGTACGCCCAAGATACCTACAAGCTGACCGGAGAACTGACGGCTGACTCGCGCAAAGCCGTCAAACAACTGTTCATCACTTATGAAGACGAGCTGGGCAACACCGTCAAGCTGGACTCTGCCCAGGTGAAACGTGGCAAATTCACGTTCGAGGGGACCATCCCCGCCCATGTGGAGAAAGTCAGCCTGAGCGGCTTCCCCCGGGAGAGCCTCAGCTTCTTCCTCGACCCCGGCGAACTGACCGTCACGGGACTGGACGCACAGGCACCTGCCAAGGCACGTGTCACCGGCTCACACAACAACGACATATATAATAAGGTAAAAGACCTGGAGGCACAAAGTCTGCAAGCCGCCGCCGAGAAGGTCAAAGCCTACGAAGCATCGCTCCCCGCCGACATCAAGAACGACCCGGCACAGCTGAAGAAGTATGTCGCAGCCGAATCTGAACGGCAACAGGCACTGGCACGCCTCGACGTGATGGACTTCATCGCCTCCAACCTCTACGAGCCCATCGCCGTCTGGTTGGTCAACGACTACTGCCGCGACTACTTCTCTCCCTACACCATGCAGCGTGACATCCTTGTCGCCCTCCCTGCCTCCTGCCAGAACCATCCGCTCTATCAGGAGATGCTCAGCTTTGCCCTCAGCAGCGACCTCAAGTCGGGCGTTGACGCTCCGGTCATCGTGGGACGCGACCTTGACGGCAAACGTCTCTCTTCCGCTGACCTGAAAGGCAAGTACGTCCTCGTACACTTCTGGTCGTCCCAGGACCCCGCCTCCACCGCTGAAACAGCCAAGCTGAAAGAAGCACTGGAAGCAGCCCGTGACTTCGGCCGGTTCGCAGTGCTGAGCTATTCGCTCGACACCGACGCCCGGGCATGGGCGGATGCCGTCACCCGTCTGGGCATGACCGATCCGAACTGGCACCACGCCTCCGCACTCAAAGGCATGGACTCCAAGCCCGCCCGCCTTTACCAGTTCAAGAAGCTGCCGTTCAGCGTCCTGCTCAACCCACAAGGGAAAATCATCGAGATGGAGCTCCGCGGCGACAACATCGTCAGCAAGGTGACACGCATCGCCGAGGGAATCGAGACTTACGAATAAACGAACCAAAAAACACGAATTGATATGCTACAGAAACTATTGCTTACCTGCCTGATGTGTGGCGGAGCAGCCTTGTCTGCATGGGCACAGCAGACCTGCGTCATCGAAGGCACGTTCACCAACGACCGCCTGCGCCACACCGACAAAGCCATCGATAAAGTCTATCTCAACCGGATGGATGAGATGGAGAACCTCATCCTCGTAGACTCCGCCCAAGTGAGTGACGGCAAGTTCACCCTCAACCATGCACTCACCGACTATCACGGAGCCGAGGTCTACCTGCTCACCGGATTCGACAACGGCAACAGCGTCTTCTTCGTAGAACCGGGAACGGTGACGCTCCGTATCGACGCAGCCTACCCCAGCGGTGCCCGTGCCACGGGTACACCCACCAACGACCTCTATGAAGAGTACAAGAAGATTGCTGCCAAATGTATCCAGACACAGATTGACTCCCTCCGCGCGTTCCAACAGAGCCGCCCTGCCGGATGGATTGACTCCGACGACGGAGTGGCTGCCCGCGCCCGCATCGGTGGAGAGGCAAAGATGCGGACGAACCTGGAGCGCACCCGCTTCCTGCTCGACCACAATGACTCGGCTCTGGCTCCCCTGATGATGCGCAAGGAGCTGCTCTACACGCTCAGCGACGATGCAGCCAACGACCTGCGTCAGAGCGTCAGCCTGTCCCTGGAGCAACATCCCTACACCGAAGCCTTCTCCAATGCAGTCCTTGCCCGCCACATCGACATAGGTTCCGAGCTGCCCAACATCGTCATGCCGACGACCGACGGCAAGAAGCTTACCCTGAAAGACTTCCGCGGCAAGTATGTCCTGCTCGACTTCTGGGCATCGTGGTGCGGTCCCTGCCGACGCGAAATCCCCTACGTCATCAAGCTCTACAACGAGACACGCGACCTGAAGGACAAGTTCGTCATCGTCAGCTTCTCGCTCGACAACAAGCAGAAGAGCTGGCTCGACGCCATCCCTGCCATGGGCATGCAGCTCCCCGACTGGGTACATGCATCCGACCTGCATGGGTGGAACTCCCCTGCCGCACAGACGCTCGGCATCTCAGCCATCCCCAAGACGTTCCTGCTTGACCCTGACGGCAAGCTCATCGCCGTCGACCTGCGGGGCGACCTGATGGTTCAGAAGGTGAAAGAGCTGCTGCAACAATAAGGCAGCCCCACGTTCTCTCTCAACGACAAAGGCACAAAGCCACCGACGCTTCATCCTGATGCGGGATGAGTCACGTTGTGGCCTTGTGCCTTTGTCGTTCCATACCGAATCCATATCAGCGAATACGCCAGACACAAGCGTCCGGCAGAGGAAACACAAGTGTTTCACACGTCAAACACAGATGTTTCATGCGTCAAACACATCTGTTTGATGACCTAAGTATCATACCTTACTGACCAAAGTATAATACTTAGGCTGGCAAAGTATAATACTTAGGTGGTCTAAGTATTATACTTTGGTAAGCTAAATATAATACCTTGTATCTCAAACACCTGTGTTTGACACACAAAACTCCTGTGTTTAGCACGCCGGACACAAGTGTTCAGCGGACCAGACACAGGAGTTTGACGGAAAAGACCTTTCCATGCAGGGGCAGGCTTCCCGACCGATTGGGGTTTATTCACCGATGGGAATCAAGTCGAGCGCACACGGAAGCATCTCGTGCGTCCCTTCGAAAATCACCAGACGGGTGTTGGCAGCTTCCCGCTGCAACCAGATTTGACGGTCGCCCAGCTTCAGCGTCGGGTCAGCCGTCGGCTCACAGCGGAGGGTCAGCAGACGGATGGTCTCATCCTCCGAGACCAGGTCGGCATGTACAAACGCCTGACGGTTGGCAGCCTCCGACTGTGCCAGCCCGTATTTCCAGTCACCCACCACACGGTTGTACATGTTGATGGCATGTGTGACGGGGACGGAGCCTGTATAGCCGTCGTGTACCCCTTCGTAAATGAAGAGTTGCGAAGTCCGGCGCTGCTTGCGGGGGATGACTCCATAGAGCGGAGAGCGTCTGCGTGCCTCCGCCGCGTCAAAATTCTCTCCGACGGAACCGGTAGCCTGCTCAATGTGCCCGGCATACTTGTTGCCACGCGCTTTCGACTCCCAGTACCACGCCTCCAGGTCGGATATGGGCGCCCATGCCGAGAACGACTTCACGGGACAAGTCACGTTCATGTATGCCAGCAGCGTCGCCATGCCTCCTCCCGAGACACCGATGACGTGTACCTCCTTCGCATCTGCCCCGGTTGCCTTCACCGCATACTCGATGGCTTCCTGCAGGTTCTTCACCACCCGCTCGCTTCCCATCGCCTCGGGACGCGTGTTGGCTCCCTGAAAGTCGGGATGGATGTAGTTGTAGTTCCGTGCCTTTGCCTCTGCTGCCAACGGGTCAGCCTGCCGGTAGTCGCCACTCCAGGTGTGGAGGCTGACGATGAGCGGACGGCCCGGCTCCGTCGCCTGATAGAGATAGGCCTTTTGCGGACGGCTGTCCACCTTCGACGGGATGTCGACCACGGTGAAGTCGGCACTCCAACGGGCAGCAGATGTGTCATCCCACTGCGATGTCTGTGCGGCATGCTTGACTGCGGTCTGAGCCTGACAGGGGAGAGACACCGCTCCTCCCCACAGCAGGGCAGCAACCGCCAATGATAAAACAGGGTATTTCATAGTCTTGATGTTGTGATTTGTCATGATTCAGCTTTTACTATGACGTTTCTGGCACTGAAAAGTTTAGTATTTCTCTCGTTTTTTATCGAGTTAAAAAACTTGCTCAATAAATACTTCGGAGTGACATTCACATCAGGTCCAACATATACCCGGCTTCAGCTGGTCAAAATAAATTGATAAGGAGACAAAATACTCATCACATCCAGCAAATCGTTAAATAATGTTTCACAAGTAAAGAAAAAGCACCATACTGGTGCCCGAAAATTTTTCTCAAACGTACTATAAATAAAGAGAGCAATGTGTGGATGAGAGAAAAGGACCTTATTCAATCTGTATAAAAAAAAGCGTTATGAGAAAGGCGTTACTGATTTTTATCCTGCTTCCGCTGTCACTGGTGGCGCAGGTGCTGAGAGAGAGTCCCGGACAAGTGGAAGTATCGGGGAGAGTGATAGACCAAGGTGCCAAGGTGTTGCCGGGTGCAAATGTCGTGTTCCGGAACCTGATGGATACAACCGCAGTAATAAAAGCAGTAACGGATGCAAAAGGCACGTTCACGGTGCAATTGTCGCCTGACACCTACGAGCTGCGTGTCTCCTACCTGGGCTACCAACCGTTCACGTCACACGTGGAAGCCCGCCAATCCATGTCGGTGAATGACATCCGGCTGGTGGAGAGTGCCACGACATTGAAAGAATTTACCGTCGTGGGACGCAGCCTGACGTACAATGTGGAAGGATATAAGCTGAATGTGGAAAACAACGCGCTTTTCAAGCAGCAGGATTTGGACCGGATACTCCTCTTCCTGCCCGGTGCCATGAGGGAGAAAGACAATCTGAAGATTTACGGAAAGATGGTGGGAAAGGTGTACATCAACCGCAGGGAAATCAAACTCACGGGAAAAGACCTCCTGGACTATCTCCAGAACTACCACGGCAAGAATGTGAAGGAAATTCAAGTCATTACTTCTGCCGGAGCAAACGAGAGCGCGGCGATAGGCGGCACCGCCGTACTGAAAATCATCACGACGAAGATTGAAGACGGAGGTATGCTGTCCATGAGAGCTTCGGGAAGCTACAACAAGCAAAGTCAGACTTACGGCAATCCATCGCTGATCGTACAGCAACGCAGCGGCAAATGGTCTGTCTACGGAGAGGCATCCATGGTGGCAAACAAGAATAAGAGCAACAGTGAAAGCAAGACCTTGTTTACCGATTCCGGAGCGGGGAAGCAGGAATGGTCAAGCTCCGTCAGGAGGCAAAAGCCGTCTCCGGCATACACCGTGGGAGCGGGCTACGACCTTACACCCGATGACATCCTGACGTTGGAAGTCGGCTATCACGGATACAAATCAGAATATGAATCGTCTGCCCGGATTCAAAACTTGCAGAACGATGTGGTAACGGGAGAAGAACACAACCTCGGATTGTCGGACAGCGACAGCCGGCGGGCTTCCGTCTCCATGGACTATGTGCATACGTGGAAAACGGGCGAACTGGCCTTCGCAGGGTCTTACTCCGATTCACATTCTTCGGACGACAGCAGACGCTGGCGGGAGGGGAATGCCGAGCTGTGGAGCAGCACGGAAGCCGCTTCCAGCGACTATGCATCCCTCTATACCAAGTTGGATTTCGAACAACGTTTCCAGGCGTTGCAAGGCAAGTTGAAGGCAGGAGTAGCATTTTCCAACTGGGACAATGACAGCCACACCGACAACCTCCTGATGGAAGATGGCAGGGAATCTCCTTATGGCACCTACGACGACGTGTACACCTACAAGGAGCAGACGTTGGGCATGTACGGGAGCTATGACTTCATGATCAAGAGCTTCAGCGCATCGTTGGGACTGCGCTATGAGTTTACCAAGATTTCGCCGAACTCAACGTTGGCACCGGAAGCAAACTACACGAGTTACTATCGCAATTTTTTCCCAAACGTGCGTCTGAATTATACCATCAATCCCATGAAAGGGCACAACATCAACCTGTCGTACGCCCGCAAGATCCAGTTCCCCTTCATGAACATGCTCAATCCGGGAACGAAGTGGAGCAACGAATACAGCTACTCCAAGGGCAATCCCTACCTGAAGCCCATGTGCGGCAACGAAGTGACGGGCATCCTGTCACTCTTTGGCAACTATTCCCTGTCGGTGACGTATGCCGAGTCGCCCCTGTTCCAGCTGCTCTATTCGAAGGAGGAAGGACGTGATATCTACTATTCGACCTACGAGAATGGAGGAAAGGACAAGTTCTGGGTCATCGGGTTGAGTGCCGTACAGTTCATCTCGCCCAAGTGGATGGTCAACGCCACGGTGAACCGCACGTATGTGACGACATCCTATCAGTCACAAAATCATCGGGCAAAAAACTGGAACATCACCTTGTCATCGACGAACAACCTGCCTTGGGGACTCAACCTGAACACCAATCTGTTTTATGTTTCTCCGACAGAAGGCATCCATCTGGACACGGGACGTGCACTGAACATCTCGGCTTCGCTGAGCAAATCGTTCTTGAAGGACCGTCTGACAGCAACGATTGACTATGGTTACAGCCCGGAAATGAGCGGACGCATCCATACAGCCGGCGTTGTGAACAACTATGACTCCGATTACTCTCCTCACAAGATAGGCATCAGCCTGCGCTATGTCCTCAAATGGGGAAACCAATGGGCAAAAGTGCGGAAAGCTGTCGGTGCGGGAGATGGTGGAAGATTGAAATAGGACCAAGGAAAGATATATGTATAACTTTTAAAAATGATTAGGCCATGAAAACAAAAAGTGAATTTAAAGGTTATGTAATACCTAATGACTACTTATCTAAGATTCAAGGTGGTATGAATAGCGGGGTAGCATTTGTATGTCCTGATTGTGGCGAAAGTTCTAGGATAGCCACAGGACCACTGAGAATATTTCCGCCATATTATGTATGCTTGAGATGTTATTGTACATTTCAGGTGTTTTTAAATGACGGTGAAATCACGATAATAAATCATGGAAAAGCTCCGGAAGGTTGGCTAAAACTTATGGGTATAGTATAAAATGCAGTTCCCATTCTACAAACAACTTGACAGCTCCGATTGCGGGGCAGCCTGTTTGCGGATGATTGCCAAGTATCACGGTAAACACTTCACATCCGAAACGATCCGGGCGAAAACGTATATTTCGTCCGAAGGGACATCTTTTCTTGGTTTGAAACAGGCAGCAGAGAGTTTGGGAATGGAGACTTTTGCTTTGAAATTAGACCGTAATACCTTATTTAAGCTTATTACATCTCCATGCATCGTGCACTGGAATAAAAACCACTTTGTGGTTGTTTACAGGATAAAGCAACATCGCTTTACAAAGAAAACGACAATTTATGTAGCTGACCCGGCAAGAGGACTTTTTCAACTAAGAGAAGAAGACTTCTTGTCCGGGTGGCTCATAGATGAAAAGGAAAGTAAGGGTTTTGTGTTAGCATTGGAACCAACCGAGAGATTTTATCAACAGCAGGAAGAAAAAGAAACACGCTTGACATTTACTTATATGTTGAGCTATTTGAAGCCTTTTCGTATTTCAATTTTAAAGTTCTTTTTCCTAATGCTATTGGGAAGTTTAATTAGTTTGGCATTCCCGTTCCTTACACAAGCAGTGGTCGATCAAGGTATCAATGGTAAAAATCTGCATCTCATCTTGTTATTGCTGATAGCACAGTTGTTACTTACATTGGGGCAAGTAGGCAATAGCATGCTTCGTTCATGGATTATGTTGCACATCACCATGCGGATGAGTATTTCTTTCATTTATGATTTCTTATATAAAATGATGCGGTTGCCGATTTCCTTTTTTGATATGAAGCGAGTAGGAGACATCTTGCAACGCATTAATGACAACGGGCGTATCCAATCCTTTCTAACACAAGCGCTAATTAGTATCATCATAGCCGGAATTACTTTTGTAGTATATTCCGTGGTGATGGCCGGATATGATTGGAGTATTCTGTCAATATTCCTGTTGGGTAGTGCTGTTTACGTTGGATGGGTATTTTTATTCTTGAAAAAGAGGAAAGAATTAGATAGCCTGAATTTTACGAAAGTGTCCGAAAATCAAAGCGGGTTAGTGCAGATGGTTACAGGAATGCAGGAAATCAAACTGAACAACTGTGAGCAGAGCAAATTGGAGGAATGGAAACGTGTGCAGATTGATTTGTATGACATTTCAGTCCGTTCCATGTTGTTGGGACAAATGCAAAATATTGGTGGCACATTCATTGATCAGGTAAAAAACATTTTAGTCTCATATTGGGCTGCTCGTATGGTAGTGGAAGGAGAGATGACGTTGGGCATGATGATGGCTATGCAATATGTCATCGGTCAACTTAATGCGCCTATAGGGCAATTCATCGGCTTTGTGCAAAGTGCGCAAGATGCTTCCATTAGTTTAGAGCGCATGGGTGAAATGTATAATATGGAAGAAGAAGAGCCAGATGATTCCAATCACATCCGGCAGATACCTCAAGCTGGGACGATAGAGTTTCGGGATGTGTCCTTCCAATATGAAGGTCCAGCTTCCCCTAAAGTGCTCAACAAATTGAATTTCACGATTCTTCCCGGGAAGGTGAATGCTATTGTAGGCGCCAGCGGCAGCGGAAAAACAACGATATTGAAATTGCTTTTAGGATATTATAGACCCACTTCCGGTCGAATTCTTTTGGATGGAAAAGATCTACACGATTACAGCTGCCGGGCATGGAGGCAGGCGTGTGGAACCGTCATGCAGGATGGCTTTATCTTTTCAGACACAATCGCACGAAACATTTGTTTGCAAGGCAAGGTTGACCACGAACGTTTGGTCTATGCAGCTCATGTGGCAAATATTGAGGACTTTGTTCATTCGCTTCCTTTAGGCTACGACACCAAGATTGGCATGGAGGGCAATGGTATTAGTTCGGGGCAAAGGCAACGAATTCTGATTGCACGTGCGGTATACAAGGCACCGTCCTATATATTATTGGATGAAGCCACCAATTCGTTAGACTCCAATAACGAACAAACCATATTGAAAAATCTGCAAGCATTCTATCAAGGAAAAACTGTTGTCGTGATAGCACATCGTCTAAGCACTATTCGTAATGCTGACAATATTCTTGTGCTGGATGGTGGACGGGTGGCAGAATGTGGACGGCACGAGCAGCTGATTATCCGTCATGGACTTTACTATGAACTAGTCAATAAGCAACTGGATGTATAGACCTCTTTCTTCATGCCATATTTCGAAAGACCGTTGAACTAAGGTTTCCCACAACAAAGGAAAATACCCGAAAAAGCTACGCTGCATTGCTGTATGGAATGAGAAACATCTACACGTAATGGAGACGCTCTCCAGCAATTTTTCGTTAACCGCATCGACAATCGTCGCGCTCTATAAAGAACAGCAGAAGATTGAGATTTTCTTCCGAAGTCTCAAGCAAGTGAAAAAAGTTGCATCGGGACATCACACAATGACGTGGAAACATAGATCTGGATAGCCTTAACAAGCATGTTGCTTTTATATTGCCTCAAAACACATCGCAAATTTGCGACATTCTGCAATGCCGTAAGTTACATCATTGCCTAATTTTATTTTGGACGGTATTTAGTATTTCCCCGCCTTTTTTCTCATCGGACGCAATTTTCCGGCACGTCCGTTTGCATGTCCGCTTTTTTTTAAGTAACTTTCCGAGACCTTTAAAACACAATGCCTATGAAAAAGTACTTAGCTGAAATGATCGGGACCATGATTCTGGTACTCATGGGATGCGGCAGCGCCGTGTTTGCCGGGGGAATCGCCCAGACTGTAGGTGCCGGCACCGGTACCTTGGGTGTGGCATTGGCATTCGGCCTTTCGGTCGTCGCCATGGCATACACCATCGGCAACATTTCGGGGTGCCACATCAACCCCGCCATCACCCTTGCCATGTGGCTGTCACGCCGCATCGGCAGCAAGAGTGCCATGTTCTACATGTTCTTCCAGGTTGTCGGCGGCATCCTGGGAGCGCTCATCCTCGCCATCCTGACCTCCACCGGCGGTCACGGAGGCCCGACTCTGACCGGAGCCAACACCTTCGATTCGGGTGAAGGCTGGCAGGCATTCATTGCCGAGACCGTCTTCACGTTCATCTTTGTGCTGGTGGTGCTGGCATCGACCGACGAAAAGAAAGGGGCAGGCAACCTGGCAGGCCTTGCCATCGGTCTTACGCTGGTGCTCATCCACATCGTCTGCATCCCCATCACCGGGACTTCGGTCAATCCGGCACGAAGCATCGGTCCGGCTCTGCTTGACGGAGGTCAGGCATGTGCCCAGCTGTGGCTCTTCATCGTGGCACCCATGCTGGGCGGCAGTCTGAGTGCTGCAGTCTGGCGCGTGTTGAAAAGTGCCTGAGGGGACGTCCGTCAGTCATAAAAAGAACAGAGCCGTTCCGGCGCCTGAGGCAAACCGGAACGGCTCTGTCGTCATCGGGACAGGACGATTGTCCCGCCACAGTGATGAGTATATTATGCTTTCACACGACCTACATACGAACCGTCGCGAGTATCGATTTCGATGGTCTCACCCTGGTTGATGAACAACGGTACACGTACGGTGGCACCGGTCTCAACCGTCGCAGGCTTCAGGGTGTTGGTAGCAGTATCGCCTTTCAGACCCGGTTCGGTGTAAGTGATCTTCAACTGTACTTTCACCGGAAGCTCGGCAAACAGGATGGTATCGGTCGAAGCATCCGAAACCACGTCAATCACCATTTCCTCCTTCAGGAAGTCCACACCCTCGATCAGGTCGTGTGCGATGGGCACCTGCTCGAAAGTCTCCTGGTTCATGAAGATGTAATCCTCACCTTCTTTATAAAGATATTGGTAGGGACGACGCTCCACGCGTACGTCTTCCAGCTTCTCACCGATGTTGAAGCGGCGCTCCAATACGTAACCGTCAACTACGTCTTTCAGTTTCGTACGCATGAAGGTGTTGCCCTTTCCGGGTTTTACGTGAAGGAAGTCGATGCAGAAATAGAGTTTGCCGTCCATGCGGATAGCGGTTCCGATTTTGATGTCTTGCGCGTTAATCATACGTTATAATGAGTTATGTTTATGTTATGGATAGTTTTTGCACGGTCTTGGTCGATGTCCGTCAGGTACTGTCAGAAGATTCCATTCCACGGAACCGGACAGTCGCTACATGTTTCGGCTGCAAAAGTAAGCTAAATCGGGAGAAAGCGCAAAAGATTTGAGCAAAAATGACTTATCGGCTTGGTTTATTTAAAAAAAGTCTCTATTTTTGCAGCCCGAATCGTTAGGACTTGAATAATAACAATAAAAGAATATAGCAATGAAAAGAACATTCCAACCTTCTAACAGAAAAAGAAAGAACAAACACGGCTTCCGTGAGAGAATGGCTACGGCTAACGGCCGTCGCGTGTTGGCTGCACGTCGTGCAAAAGGTCGCAAGAAACTGACCGTATCTGACGAATACAACGGCTGCAAGCGCTAACCGTTCTTCGCTTAAAGACTTACAAGAGAGCATTTGGACCCAGCGTCCGGATGCTCTTTTTGTATATCCTTACCTTATATATAAAATGTAGAGGACGGATAGACGTTGCTTGTGTTTTTTGTCCTATCTTTGCCGACAAATACTCAATTCATTGAATTTATGACAATCAAAGAATTCTTTTCTTTCAAGAAGAACCGCATCTTCTGGCTCAACATCCTCGGCATGGTGGTGTTCGTGCTGGTGGTCATCTATGGTGCGCTGAAAGGAATCGACCTCTATACCCATCACGGCGAAAGCATCAGTGTACCCAACGTACAGGGCATGACTTCCCAGAAAGCCGTGCAGACACTGACGGCAAGCCAGCTGGAGCCTGCCATCGTAGATTCCTGCTATGCCCCCGACATGCCTCAAGGCTCGGTGGTGGACCAGAAGCCCATACCGGGTGCACGGGTCAAGCAGGGACGACAGGTCTACCTGACCATCTGTACGCACCGGACTCCCACACGGGTCATCCCGGATGTCATCGACAACAGTTCGCTCCGCGAGGCTCAGGCACGCATCCTGGCTGCCGGTTTCCAACTGACGGAAAACGCCTATATATCCGGTGAGAAGGATTGGGTGTATGGCGTCCGTTACCGGGGAGCCAACCTCCGTCCGGGAGACAAAGTCCCCGTCGGTGCCGCGCTGACACTGGTCGTCGGCGGACATGCTGAAGTCGCCGTCAGCGACTCGCTCGATGTGGACATGAACGAGAACGGAAACACACCGGCAGAGGCTGACGCTCCTGCACGCGAGGATGAGTCTTGGTTTTAATCAGCTATGGCAGAAGAATATATAGACGAACTGGAGGACTCGCTCGATGACATCGAGCCGGTGGGTGACGGTCCGCAAGAGCTCTACGAACATTTCAGGGTCGTCGTGGACAAAGGGCAGTCGCCCGTACGCATCGACAAATACCTGTTCGAACGGCTGGTGAACTCCTCCCGCAATCGCATCCAACAGGCTGCCGAGGCCGGCTATGTGATGGCGAACGGCAAGCCCGTGAAGAGCAATTACAAGGTGAAGCCACTCGATGTGCTCACCGTCATGATGGACCGTCCGCGCTACAACAACGACATCATCCCCGAAGAGATTCCCCTTGACATTGTATATGAAGACGATGACCTGCTGGTGGTGAACAAGCCGGCAGGACTGGTCGTACACCCCGGCTGCGGCAACTATCACGGCACCCTGGTCAATGCCATCGCCTGGCATCTGCGCGACAATCCCGACTATGACCCCAATGACCCTGCTGTCGGTCTGGTACACCGCATCGACAAAGACACCTCGGGTCTGCTTGTCGTGGCAAAGACCCCGGACGCCAAGACACACCTCGGCCTCCAGTTCTACAACAAGACCACCCAACGGAAATACAATGCCCTGGTGTGGGGACTCCTCGATACCGACAACGGAACCATCGAAGGCAACATCACACGCAACCCGAAGGACCGCCTGCAGATGGCTGTCTCAACGGACCCTGCCATCGGCAAGCATGCCGTGACACACTACCACGTGCTGGAACGCCTGGGCTATGTCACCTTCGTCGAGTGCGTCCTCGAGACGGGACGTACCCACCAGATACGTGTCCACATGAAACACATCGGGCATCCGCTCTTCAATGACGAGCGCTACGGCGGCAACGAGATTCTGAAGGGGACTCATTTCAGCAAATACAAACAGTTCGTCGCCAACTGCTTCGAGACCTGTCCCCGTCAGGCATTGCATGCCAAGACCCTGGGCTTCGTCCATCCGCGTACCGGCGAACAGATGTTCTTCACTTCCGAGTTGCCCGACGACATGACCCTCCTGCTGGAGAAGTGGCGTGCCTACATCGGCAACCGGGAACTTTAATCCGACTTTCAATCCTACCACATCATTATGAAACGTACAATTGCAATTGTTGCAGGGGGCGACTCCTCAGAGTTCCCCGTGTCTCTCCGCAGTGCGCAGGGACTTTACTCTTTTATGGACAAAGAGAAATACACGGTCTATATCGTCGAAATGAAAGGACTGTGTTGGGAAGCCGTGCTTCCTGATGGCAACAAGACAGCCGTCGACCGCAATGACTTCAGCTTCCTCCTGAACGGAGAAAAGATAACCTTCGATTTCGCTTACATCATCATCCACGGCACACCGGGCGAGAACGGACTGCTGCAAGGCTACTTCGACCTGCTCCACATCCCCTACTCCACCTGCGACGTACTGGCATCGGCACTCACGTTCAACAAGTTCGCCTTGAACCACTACCTGCAAGGCTTCGGTATCCGCATCTCGGACTCACTGCTCGTGCGCAAAGGGTCTGACATCAGCGACCAGGACGTCATCGAAAAAATCGGACTCCCCTGCTTCATCAAGCCCAACGAGGGCGGCTCCAGCTTCGGTGTGACCAAGGTGAAGACAGCCGAACAAATCCGTCCTGCCATCGAAAAAGCCATGCACGAATCGGACGAAGTGATGGTGGAAGCCTTCATGGCAGGGACAGAGATTACCTGCGGCTGCTACAAGACACGGACGAAAGAAGTCGTGTTCCCCATCACCGAAGTGGTTTCGAAAAACGAGTTTTTCGACTATGCAGCCAAGTATGACGGCGAATCGCAGGAGATTACCCCTGCACGACTTGACGACGACACCACCCGACGCGTAAAGACACTCACATCCGCCATCTATGACATCTTGGGCTGCGAAGGTATCATCCGCGTGGACTACATCATCACCGAAGGAGGCAAAATCAACCTGCTCGAGGTCAACACCACACCGGGCATGACAGCTACCAGCTTCATCCCCCAGCAGGTGCGTGCCGCCGGGCTTGACATGAAAGACGTGTTGACAGACATTATCGAGAACAAGTTCATCAGCTGACGGAACGTCCGTCGGCCTCCTCATGACCTAATATATTCTAAACACCCCAATTTATATTCCATAACATGTAACCCCCGCTTGTCTATAACAAAAAGATTTACGTAATTTGCACATAGACTCATGACATTGAGGAGAAGCTGACACTTTGCAGCTTCTTCTCTTGTCACAAAACTTGATTATACTATGAACATTCCTACAGAATTTGACGAAATCCGCCCGTATGCGCCGGAAGAGCTTCCGCAGGTATTTGAAGAGCTCATCGCTGATCCCGCATTTCAAATGGTGGTCAACTATCTGTATCCTGACACACCGTTTGACTTGATTGCCGCCAAGATGCGGCAGTGCAAGACCAACCTGGACTTCCAGATGGCTTTCGGCTATGACTTCGTGAAAGGCATCGCCGATAAATACTGCGACAGCCTGACCATAGACTGTTCGTCACTTCCTGATAAGAAATTATCTTATACGTACGTATCCAACCACCGCGACATCGTGCTCGACGCAGCCTTCCTCTCGGTGCTCCTCATTGACAACGGCATGAACACCGTGGAGATTGCCATCGGAGACAACCTGCTGGTCTATCCGTGGATAAAAAAGATCGTACGCATCAACAAATCGTTCATCGTGCAACGTGCGCTCACCATGCGGCAGATGCTTGAATCTTCGCAGCGCATGTCACGCTACATCCACTATGCCATCTCTGAAAAACATGAAAATGTATGGATTGCCCAACGGGAAGGCAGAGCCAAGGACTCCAACGACCGCACCCAGGACAGCGTACTGAAGATGTTGTCGATGGGAGGTGAAGGCAGCTTCATCGACCGGTTGAAACAGCTGCACATCGTCCCGACCTCCATCTCCTATGAATATGACCCCTGCGACTTCCTGAAAGCACAGGAATTCCAAATCAAACGCGATAACCCGGAATACAAGAAAACACCGCAAGATGACCTGGTCAACATGCAGACGGGCATCTTCGGCTACAAAGGCCGTGTCCACTTCCAGATGACAGGTTACCTGAACGACTTCCTCGACACGCTGGATACCTCCCGCCCCAAATGCGAACTCTTCACACAAGTGTCCAACTATATCGACCGCAGCATCCATCTCAACTATCGCTTCTATCCGGGCAACTACGTCGCCTACGACCTGTGGAAGAACAAATCCCGTTTCACCGACCGTTACACGCCGGAAGAGAAACAGACATTCGAACACTACATCAACAGACAGCTGGCAAAAATCGAGTTGCCGAACAAGGACGAAGCCTTCCTGCGCGACCGCATCCTGGCCATGTATGCCAACCCGTTAATCAACCATTTGAACGCCGTCAGCCATGAAGCTGAGTAACCACTTCGGCAGCGCGTTCCGCACATTCGCCGTCATCCTTGCCGCATGCCTCTTTTCCGGATGCGACAAGGATGACGACTCTGTTTACCCGAATGTCCTGACCGACTTCATGGACCTCTACACCAACGGGGAATCAACTGTTGACCGCATACACCCGGATGCATCTTCATCTCCCCTTACGCTGCTCAACCGTCTGTCCGGCGAAGGACTGCAACCAGACACGACCTACCGGGCTGTAGGGATGTACCGTCTGCCTGACGAGAAAGGGGAAACAGCCGTCTATTCCGTCACACTCATCTACGCCGAACCGCCCTTCAAGCCTCACGAAGGCATGAAGGTGGTGACCGACCCACTCTACCTGGAGAGTGTCAGCCTGGGCGGAAACTACCTGAACATCGTGGTGCAACCCATGATGCAGACCAAACCGCACAGCTATGCTTTTGTGGAAGATAGCGTGGTGAATATCAACGGACACAAGATGCTCTACCTCACCCTAGCACACAACCAGAATGGCGACCGCGAATCATTCCCGCGGCGCGTCTATCTTTCAGCACCCTTAAAATCTTATGGTTTCACGGACGGAGACTCCATCAGCCTCCGTGTCAATGTGTATGACAAAGGCGTCAAAGAGTGGCGGGTAGCCTATTGACCCGCTCCATGCCTCACTCGGCAATGGTCAGCTCGATGCCCATCTCCTCGATGCGCTTGGCCGTTGCATCAGGGATGCGGCTGTCGGTGATGATGTGGTCCACCTCCTCCATATCGCCGATTTTGCTGAAGCCCCGTCTGCCGAACTTCGACGAGTCCGCAAGCACGATGGTCTTCTGCGCCGTCTGCATCATCACGCGGTTCAGGTTTGCCTCCATCATGTCCGTCGTAGTGATGCCATAGTCCAGGTCGATACCATCAACTCCCATATACAACTTACTGCACGAGAAATTGGAAAGCATCATTTCCGCGTATTTCGAAACGACCGAAAGACTGCTGTGGCGCAACAGTCCGCCCAGTTGGATGATGTCGATATCGGGGTCCTGCGAAAGAATCTCCGAAACCTGAAGCGAAGCCGTAATGACCGTCAGATGCTCCAGTGCATGAATCTGACGCGCGAAATAGTGCATGGTCGTTCCTGAAGCAATGAGGATGGAGTCTTTTGCCGTAATCAGTTTCGCGGCGCAAATACCTATGAGTCTTTTCTCTTCGACATAAAACTTTTCCTTTTCGTTTACGTTCCGGTCATTGATATACGGATTGATTAAAATGGCCTTTCCATGATTCCGATACAGCTTCTTCTCCTTCTCCAGCTCTGTCAAGTCTTTCCGGATGGTGACGGACGAGACATTCAGCTTCGTGGCCAGTTCGCTCACCAATACAGAGTTATGCTGTAACAAATAGTCCACTATCAAATTATGTCGTTCTTCTTTTGTCATAGGTACTATCTCTAAATTAGTAAGGATGAGGACTTATGTTTTTCATAGCAACATCCCGAATACGGTATACTTTCATTGCAAAGAAAAATCATTTTCCCGACTCCTTCAAATGAAAGCTCTTCTATTTTTAGCTAATTAACCCTAACGGCAATATCTCATCTGTCCCCTTCCTGCCGGATAAAAACGGATGGAAGAGACCGAAAAGACATGCTCCGGCATATCAGCCCCAGAAACAACTTTGTATTTTAAACAGGCTCTTAATTTGCAGATGAACTTAAAATCCCTATTTTTGCATACAAACCAATAACTTCTAAACCTTAACAAGCCATGGGAAGATTCATCAACCCCTTTACAGATGTCGGATT
>OLQD01000694.1_pt1 | contig 31286 bp, 28 predicted proteins | sample 1672841 | NCBI WGS metagenome assembly OLQD01 (sample SAMEA3136729, study PRJEB25190) | human gut metagenome | biome: human gut; feature: human-associated habitat; material: faeces | place: Austria | collected 2013 | reverse complement strand
TCTTGTGTGATTTCTGGTGCTGTGTACGAATCTGATGTTTTATGCATACCCGGAGATATTCTTTGCCGTCCAGTTTGATAGAGTGAAGCTCAGCACCGAAAGTGTCGGCTGAGATAGAGAGTTTATCATTTTTTATTTCATAAAGCATAGATCAGACCTCCGAGAGAAAAATTTTATACCTTATTATTATAGCACATTGTTTGGGAGATGTCAAAACCAAGTGATCAGTGAGGTTATGAGGTCGGCTGGATATGGGCGAAAACGTTTGAAAAAACTTAAAAGTCTGTTGAAAATTCTGTTCTGATATCAATATTTTAACAGTTAAATTTTATGACTTTGATACAGAATAACTAAAATATTTTCAATTGTTTGTGTAAGCTGACAAAACTTGTGATGACTATTGACTTTAATTTGGAGATAGTCTATAATAAAATGGTAAGATTATTTAATTGTGCAGTGCTTTTTGTTCACAGCTTCAGACTGCACTGAGGAGAAATGTTTATGAATATTAAAGAAGCAAAACAACAGATACTTAATGCAATACAAGCCTATCTCATTAAAGACGAATTTGGCGATTACCGAATTAGCATAGAACATCAGAGACCTGTGTTCCTGCTTGGCGCACCTGGTATCGGTAAGACCGCTATCATGGAGCAGATAGCTCAGGAAACTGGCGTAAACCTTGTTACCTACTCGATGTCCCACCACACAAGAGAGTCTGCCCTCGGTCTGCCTGTTATTGTACATAGAAACTACACTGGTGCTGACGTGCAGATATCCGAGTACACGATGAGTGAGATCGTGGCTACTCTTTATGACACTATCGAAGCCACTGGCATCAAAGAGGGTATTCTCTTCCTCGATGAGATCAACTGCGTTTCCGAGTCCCTTGCTCCTGCAATGCTCCAGTTTTTGCAGTATAAGGTTTTCGGACTTCATCAGGTTCCGGCAGGTTGGGTAGTTGTTACAGCAGGTAACCCGCCTGAGTTCAACAAGTCTGTTTCTGAGTTCGATATCGTTACTCTCGACCGTGTTAAGAGGGTCGAGTGTCAGCCTGATTTCGGCGTTTGGAAAGAATATGCTTACTATGCAGGCGTTCACCCTGCTATCATATCATATCTTGAGCTTCACCCTGACCACTATTATATGGTGGACGCAAGCGATAAGAACAACTACCGCTTTGTTACTGCCCGTGGCTGGGAGGACCTTTCTGAAATGATGCAGCTTTATGAGGAGAGCGGTATCCTTGTTGACCACGCTCTGGCTGCTCAGTATGTACAGAACCCAGAGTTCTCAAAGGGCTTTGCTGAATATTATGACAGATTCAACTACTATCGTGAGAAATATGACGTTGACGCTATCCTCAAGGGCGGCATAACTGCTCAGAACATTGCTGACGCAAGAGCGGCAGGCACTGAGGAAGCTGTGGCTCTTATGAATCTGCTTATGGACGGCATCACATACACAATGAGAAGCTGTATCCAAATGGAGAAGATGATAAGACTTATCCACCCAAGAATGGAAGATATTCTTGTGAAGATAAACAATGGTCTTTCATGCCGTCAGATAATCAGTGAACACATCATGGACTGCAACAAGAGCCTTGACAAGGCGGTAAGAGCAAGAAACATCTCGCCGTCTAACAAGAAGATCCAGCACTGGATACTCCACAATCTGGAAGCTTATCTTGATAAGTGTACGAATGAGGGAAGAGATAACAAAAACCGCTGTACTGTTATTTTGCAGAACTCCTTCAACAATCTGCTCCATGGCGCAAACAACGTTACACAGCAGTCTATGAATGGTCTGAAATATGCTTTTGACTTCCTTGAGAATGCTTATGGCGCTGACAGCAATGTTATGAAGAAGTTTATCGAGGAGCTGAAAATAAATTGCCACACCACAAACTTCATCAAGAAGTACGGCTCAGAGCAGTTCTACAGACTTGCAGGTGAGCCTGTTCAGCAGCCTACCTACAACAATCTCTATGACCTTAATCTTACTGATTGCCTTTTAGAGCAGGAATAAGCATAGATAAAAAATGAATATTTACGGGCGAACGCATTTTGCCATACATTGTAATAGTTGCATTGTAGGGGCGAACAGTGTTCGCCCGTTTTAGCTTTATAGGTAGTTTTCAGATACATATTTGTTAATATAAAAAGCTTGTAATTTGCGAAAAAGTGTGATATAATAACTAAGAGTGTACAAACGAGAATCAGTGAGGTTTTTACTATGGGCAAGATTTATGATTTAGGCATAGACGTAGGTTCGACCACGGTCAAGACGGTAATTCTTGACGAGGGCGAGTTTATTTATAACAAATATGAAAGACACTTTTCAAAGGTCAGGGAAACGGTGGCTGAGCAGCTGCGTGCTATCAGAGAGCTTTATCCTGAGGACAAGTTCAGGATAGCCATAACAGGCTCGGCAGGTCTTGGCATCGCTGAGGCAAGCGGTATCTCTTTCGTGCAGGAGGTCTTTTCTGCTTTTATCGCTGTAAACAAGAAGTATCCAAAGGCTGACGTTGTGGTTGAGCTTGGCGGTGAGGACGCTAAGATAATCTTCCTCACAGGTGGCGTTGAACAGCGTATGAACGGCTCTTGCGCAGGTGGCACAGGTGCTTTTATCGACCAGATGGCAGGACTTTTGGGCGTTACCCCTGACGAGATGAACGACCTTGCTCTTAAGGCTGAAAAGACTTATCCTATCGCTTCAAGATGTGGTGTTTTCGCAAAGTCTGATATTCAGCCGCTTCTTAATCAGGGCGCAAGAAAAGAGGACATATCTGCGTCTATCTTTCAGGCTGTTGTTGACCAGACAGTTTCGGGTCTGGCACAGGGCAGAAAGATCGGCGGTCAGGTGCTTTTCCTTGGCGGTCCGCTTACATATCTCAGTGCACTGAGAAAGGCATTCAGAACTACTTTGAACCTTGACGAGGAACACGCTATACTTCCTGAAAATTCTTCCTGCTATATGGCTTTCGGTGCGGCTCTTCATGCTGACACGCTGGCTGAGGAAATGACTATAGACGAAGCCCTTGACAAGATAGTGAACGCAAAGGCTACTGACAATATCGTGGTAGGCAAGCCACTGTTTGCAAGCCGTGAGGAATATAATGCTTTCGTGGAAAGACACAAGAAGTCTGACCTTAAATATGAAGACATCAGAACTTACAGGGGCGACGCTTATCTTGGCATAGACGCAGGCTCGACAACCACAAAGCTTGTGCTTATCACACCTGACGGAAAGCTTCTTTATCAGCACTACTGCTCAAACAAGGGTCAGCCGCTGGATATAATCGCTTCAAAGCTTGAGGAGATCTACAGCCTTGCTACCCCTGAGCTTAACATAAAAGCTTCTGCGGTAACAGGCTACGGTGAGGATCTTATAAAGGCAGGTCTGGGCGTTGACTATGGTATAGTTGAAACTGTTGCTCACTATAAGGCGGCGGCTTATTTCTGCCCTGACGTTGATTTTATCATCGACATCGGCGGACAGGATATCAAGTGCTTCAAGATAAAAAACAACGCTATCGACAGCATTATGCTCAACGAGGCTTGTTCATCAGGCTGTGGCTCGTTCATTCAGACTTTTGCAGGTGCAATGGGATATGATATCGCAGAGTTTGCAAGGCTCGGTCTGTTTGCAAAAGCTCCTGTGGAGCTTGGCTCAAGATGTACAGTGTTCATGAACTCATCTGTAAAGCAGGCACAAAAGGACGGAGCTTCCGTTGAGGATATCTCTGCAGGACTTTCTTCGTCTATCATCAAGAATGCAGTTTACAAGGTAATAAGAGCCAAGTCTATTGACGAGCTTGGCAAGAATATAGTCGTTCAGGGCGGAACGTTCCTTAACGACGCTGTGCTCAGGTCATTTGAAATGGAGCTTGGCAGAAACGTTATAAGACCTGCCATTGCGGGACTTATGGGTGCGTTCGGCTGTGCGCTTTTCGCAAAAGAAAAATCTCAGGGCAGGGACGGCAAGTCAGGCGTTCTTACAAAGGCTCAGCTTGAAGAATTTGCTTACAATTCAAGAGCCGTTCAGTGCGGTGGCTGTGGTGCGCACTGTAACCTTACTATAATTAGATTTAATGACGGCAGAAGATTTACTTCCGGAAACCGCTGTGAAAAGGGTGCAGGCATAAAGATAACCGACAGAACGGAAAACATGATAGAGTATAAGTATAACAAGATACTCTCTTATGCTGACAACAAGCCTGCAAAGCCTATTGCAAAGGTAGGTCTGCCGCTTGCGCTGTCTTATTATGACCTTATGCCGTTTTTCTCAACACTGCTCACAAGCCTTGGCTTTGAGGTGGTGCTGTCTGAGGAGTCAACGAGAGATACATATTACAAGGGTCAGCAAACTATTCCGTCTGATACGGTATGTTATCCTGCAAAGCTTTGTCACGGTCATATAGAGAGCCTCCTTGACAAGGGCGTGGACTTTATCTTCTATCCTTGCATGAGCTACAATGCTGACGAGGGTCAGTCGGACAATCACTATAACTGTCCTGTTGTTGCTTATTATCCTGAGCTTCTAAAGGCTAACAATGACAAGCTGAATGATGATAATTTCATCATGCCTTATCTTGACATAAACATCAAAAAGCACGTTGCAAAGGCAATGGCAAGAGCGCTTTCAAAGTATAACATCACTGCAAAGCAGGTGCTTGGAGTGCTTAACAAGGCTTATTCTGAGCAGGTGAGATACCATAGGGATATCGAGGCTAAGGCGCAGGAGATAATCGCTGAGGCAAGGGCGAAGGGTCAGAAAATAATCGTTCTGGCAGGCAGACCTTACCACATCGACCCTGAGATAAACCACGGCATACACAAGCTTATCGCTTCTCTTGGCTTTGCTGTTATTACCGAGGACAGCGTGGCGATGAAAGTGGATACACCCGCACTTGACGTACTCAATCAGTGGACTTATCACTCAAGGCTTTACAGGGCGGCAGAGTATGTATGCGAAAATGATGATATGCAGCTCGTTCAGCTGGTATCCTTCGGCTGTGGTATCGACGCTGTTACAACTGATGAGGTGAGAGCTATACTTGAAGAAAAGGGCAAGCTTTACACTCAGCTAAAGATAGACGAGATAACGAATCTCGGTGCGGCTAAGATAAGACTCAGGTCTTTGGCGGCGGCACTGGAGGAAAAAGAAGCCAGCGCAAATGCTGAGAAGAAAATGGACAAGGAGGCAATGTAATGGCTGAAAAAGAGATAAAACACGCAGGCTCGGACAGAGTAAAAAGGTCTTATTTTGACAAGTCAAGACGTGAGGAATACACTATACTTATACCTGATATGCTTCCTATACACTTCAAGCTTATCATGGCGATATACAAAAAATACGGCTATAACATGGAGCTTTTGCAAAACTGCTCACGAAACGTTATAGACGAGGGACTTAAAAACACACATAATGACGCTTGCTATCCTGCACTTCTTGTTATCGGACAGTTTATGGACGCTCTCAAAAGCGGCAAGTATGACCTTGAACACACGGCTCTGCTTATGTCACAGACGGGCGGCGGCTGTCGTGCTTCAAACTATATCCACCTTATAAGAAAGGCGCTGTCAACGCAGTTCCCTGAAGTGCCTGTTCTGTCGCTGAATTTCAGCGGACTTGAAAAGGACGCTTCCATAGATATCACCCCTGCCATAGCAATGAAGCTTATTTATGCGGTGCTTTACGGTGATATGCTCATGCTTTTGTACAATCAGTGCAAGCCTTACGAGATAGAGAAAAATTCTACGGACGAGCTTTTGGCAAGGTGGCAGCACAGGCTTGGAAAGCTGTTTGCTACCCCGAGCAGATATATGCACACAAAGAGCATTTACAATGCTATGCTCAAAGACTTTGCGGCGCTTCCCAGAACAAAGGAGAAGAAGCCTAAGGTAGGTATCGTGGGAGAGATATACGTTAAGTATTCACCTCTTGCGAACAATCACCTGAACGATTTTCTGCTGTCTGAGGGCTGTGAGCCTAACGTGCCTGGACTGTTGGACTTCGTGCTTTACTGTGCGTCGGACGCTATCAATGACGAGAAGCTTTATGACAAGAAAACCAGCCGCACTCTTATGTACGGCATTGGTTATGATGTGCTTTACAAGTTCCAGAAGCAGCAGATAAAGGTCATCAACGAGCAGGGCATTTTCCAGCCGCCTCATGATTTTGAACACCTTAGAAAGTGTGCTGATAAGTATATTAGTCAGGGCGTAAAAATGGGCGAGGGCTGGCTCATCACTGCTGAAATGGCGGCTCTTGCAGAAACAGGCACAAAGAACATAATCTGCACTCAGCCGTTCGGCTGTCTGCCTAACCATATTGTTGCAAAGGGTATGTCAAGAACTATCAAGCAGGCTTATCCGGACGCAAACATAGTTGCAATCGACTATGACCCGGGTGCGACAAAGGTCAATCAGGAGAACCGTATCAAGCTTATGCTTGCTAATGCGGTCATGGATTAATAGAGAACAGAAAGATAAAACCCCCTCGGAGCTTGGCTCGGAGGGGGTTTTGTTAGTCATAGTATTCTTTCGTTTCAAGATAGGATATTTGTTCCGGTGAAATGAAATCAAGGGCTTTTATTTCCTCTGCCACCTGCTCGGTACTGTTCTTTGTCAGCCTGACGTCAATGTCGATCACATCAATGATGCTGTTATTGTCGCTGTAAATATCGTCCGAATTACGGGTGTATAAAGTTATGGAGGCGAAGTTGCCTGCAAGGTTGCGGTTTTTCAGACAGTCGATATAATCGCTAAAGCTCTTTTCACGGCTGTCCAGAGCTTTAATGTAAATGTCTGTAAGCTGCTCAGCCTGCTCTTTAGTGAGAGTTTTTCTGCCTTCTGGGTTTTTGTAGCTTGACGTATAGGTCATTATATCTTCGTCTGTCTGCACCCACACCCAAACGTCGTCATAGTCGGTGAGCACTGACAGGTCAGGCTTGCCAGCGAAACCGTCGCAAAGATATGAAATGAAGTTAAAGGCAAATATCATGATCATATATACAGCAAAGACTGCTATCCATTTTACGAATTTCGCTATTGTCAAGGTGCTCTTTGCAGAGAATATCCTTATAAGAAGGTAGCTCAGTAGCACCACTGGCAGCAGAACTATGTTGTCAGGATCGGAAAGAACGTAGGTCGTCACGGTCACAATGCCGAGGATAAGAACTATCTCACGAAAAGCGGTGAATACAAATGGCTTGCCTGTGGCTCTGCCGTCACGCTTTTTGTAGATGAAATACAGCAGGCATATGAGTGCTGCCGAAAGCAGCGAGCTGCCCATGAGCATTAAAACCAGTGCGTTTGAATAGCCGTTATCCATAAGATAAGCAGGAAATGCACTCCACGCAAACCACTTATCTGTAATGATTTCAATATCATCACTGCCTCGTGTTGAGAAAATGCTGATAGATGAAAGAACTATGCACCTTGGCAGTATCGCCTCACAGGCTGTTATTATCACAGCTGTGTCTTGTCTGCTGCGGCAGGCTTGCGCAAGCCTGCCGCAGCAGACAAGACACAGTATCACAACAAGGTCAACGAACAGGCAGGTAGAAAGCTCAGTGAGAAACAGCACTGCGGCATACCTTGAAAGTATCTTCAAAGATAGATCGGTGGTTATGATAGTGGAAATAAACTGAATGATGTTCCAAAAAACTACAGGCAAGATGTGCAGCTTTACAAGTGTGCAAAACTTTGAGAAAAAGCGTTCCTTTGCACCTGCGGGCAGTGAGTAGGCAAGGTCTGCGTGACTTTTGCTGTAGCTCTCATGGAAAAGAGCGAACACAGTGAAAACTCCGCACAGTGCGACAGCGGCAACGCCAATGTATGCAATGACATAGCCCTGATAGTAGTTCGTTATGCTTTCATTGTAGTAAGTAATAAAATTCCGTATGGACATCTGCACAATGTAATTTACAAAAAGCACCAGATTTGTGATTATAAAAAACAAACTGTTCGCTTTAAGATCACGGTTTGAGGTCCTACTTATCCTCTTCGCTGCTGACAGCATATCCACGCACCTCCATTTCGTAAATGAAAATCTCTTCAAGTGTGAGAGGGACAAGCTCCAGAACGGCAGGGGAGATAGCGGAAAGCTTTGCGGTGATATCCGCTTTTTCGCCCTTTGCCACCACGGTGGAAACTCTTCCAAGGTTTCTGAAACTGAGTACTTCGACGCCTGCGTTTTCTATGGCGGAGCGGTCAAGCTCGCCCTCAGGTAAGGCTATCTGCACCTTTTCAAAGCCCTCTCTTACGTCGTCGATATCCTTGGCGAAAATGACTTCGCCTTTGTGTAGGAGCATTGCCTTGTCGCAAAGCTCGCCTATTTCGGTAACGTTGTGGGAGGACACGATAAGGGTCGCACCACGGTCGAAAATATCGTCAACTATCATGGTGCGGATAAGTCTGCGCATGGCAGGGTCAAGGCCGTCAAAGGCTTCGTCAAGGAGGATATACTTTGTTCGGCTGGCAAGTGCAGCCGCAACGATAGCCTGCCTTTTCATGCCCTTTGAAAACTGGGACAGCGGTTTCTTCCGTGGCAGGTCAAGCTTTGAAATAAGGTCATCGAACACCTTGTCGTCAAAGGTCGGGTAGCTGCTTTGGTAAAAGCTTTTCAGGTCATTCACTGTCAGTCTTGAAAACTGCACCGTTTCGTCGCTCACAAAGAAGATGTTCTCCTTAGCCTGCGGCCGGTCATAGACCTCTGTTTCGTCAATGGTGACGCTACCGCTGTCGGGGCGGTAGATCCCGCTTATAACACGCAGTAGGGTGGATTTACCTGCACCGTTCGAGCCTACAAAGCCGTATATGCAGCCCTCGGGGATATCCAGGGTGACGGCTTTCAGTGCCTCGTGATCTTCGTCTGCGTTTTTGAATGTAAGTGACAGGTCTTTTATTTCTATCATTCTTTGTCACTCCTTTCTTTCTGTTCCTCCGCCAGTTCTTCAAGGACGGAGGTAAGCGATCCAAGGCTTATGCCTGCCTGCATTGCGGCGGCGGCATGGAGCTTAAATTCTTCCAGCAATTTTTTCTCTATAGAGCCTTTCTGCTTTGCCACAAAGCAGCCTTTTCCTGCTACAGAATAGATTATATCGTCATGCTCAAGTCTGCTGTAGGCTTTGGCGACTGTGTTTGGATTCAGACCCAGTTCCTTTGCCAACATTCTTGAGCTTGGCAGCTTATCGTTTTCTTTCAGCACGCCTTTTGATATAAGGCTTGAGAACTGGCTGCATATCTGTTCGTAGATAGGTGCTCTTCCTGTAAGATCAAGCGTTATCACCTTGAATACCTCCTTTCGATTTTGTTGTTTCGTTTCATTTGTTCTGCTGTACTAACTGTATTATCTGTTGTAGTACACTTAGAGTATACAACTATAAGTCTGATTTGTCAAGGAGCGTGGATATTTTTCAGCACTTTTCACAATACTGCATCGTTTTGATAGTTGGAAATGTACAAAAGTTCAGGCTTTGTGGAGGGAAATATTATTAAAATGTAAAAAATGTGTTTAAAGGGCTTTGGGGCTATTGACAGGGAAGAAAAATAGTGCTATACTTTAATACATAAAAGCTTAAAAGCATAAAACCTTTAAAGTGATAAATTTTATACAGGCGTGATAAGTACCTGCTTTTGGAAAGGAAGTAATCACAATGGCAAATCAGGCAAAGACAATAAATCAGAAAGGTGACCTTATGTCATATCGTCCTGATATAAAGCTTCTGGACGCAACTATCCGTGACGGAGGACTTGTAAATAATTTTGGATTTTCAGACGAGTTTGTAAAAGAACTCTATAAAACTAACATAAAATCAGGCGTTGAATACATGGAGTTCGGCTACAAGGCTTCTAAGGAGCTTTTTGACGTCAATGGGTTCGGTAAGTGGAAGTTCTGTGATGAGGAGGATATCAGAGCTATCGTTGGTGAGAATGACAGCCCTCTGAAGCTTTCTGTTATGGCTGACGTTGGCAGATGTGATTTCAAGAAAGATATCCTGCCAAAGAGCGAGAGCGTTATCGACATGATAAGGATCGCAACATATACTCATCAGATGCCTGGTGCGCTGGAGATGATAAATTACTGTCACGATATGGGCTATGAAACTACTATCAACATCATGGCTGTTTCTGCAAGCCGTGAGGACGATATCGCACAGGCTCTTGATCTTGTGGCAAAAAGCCCTGTTGACGTTATTTATCTTGTTGACAGCTACGGCTCACTTTTCCCAGAGCAGGTGAGAAGACTTACTGCGCAGTATTGCGAGGTGGCTGAGGCTAGCGGCAAAAAGGTGGGCGTTCATATGCACAACAACCAACAGCTCGCTTTTGCAAACACTATCGAGAGCATTTCTCACGGCGCAAGCTTTGCTGATGCCACAATGAGCGGAATGGGCAGAGGTGCAGGAAACTGCTTCATGGAGCAGATGCTCAGCTTCCTGAGAAACCCTAACTACAAGCTTACTCCTACACTGAAATTTGTTGAAAAGTACGTTGCTGAGGAGAGGGCAAAGGGTTCACAGTGGGGATATGACTTGCCTTATATGCTCACAGGTGCGCTCAACCGCCACCCTCGTGCGGCTATCGCTTTCCTGAAAGACAACAGAACAGATTACAACGAATTGTACATGGATCTTCTTAACGAGTTGTCATAAAATCATTCTTCATATAAACGGCGTTTCCATAGTGATGTGGGACGTCGTTTTTGTGTTGCATAATTTTTTATCATATGTTATAATTATATTATGTTTTCATAAAACCTTTTGGCGGATATCTCGTCATTATAGATGAAAGGACTTTCAATGAAGTTAGGCGTGCCTTGTGAGGTGTTGCTTAAATGTAAGGGGGCGGAAAAATGGAGGACAGCAGGATAATTGAGCTTTATGAAAGCAGAGATCAGCAGGCTATTTCACAATCGGATATAAAATACGGCGGATACTGTTATTCTGTGGGCTACAATATTCTTGGAGTCAGGGAGGACACGGAGGAGTGCGTTAACGAAACTTGGCTCAGGGCATGGAACTCCATTCCGCCACAGAAACCCAGAATGCTGTCGGCATTTTTCGGGCGGATAACAAGAAATATCGCATTTGACAGATATCGCGCGTCCAAGGCCGCAATGCGCGGGAAAGGTGAGAGAGCGGCGGTCTTGGAGTAGCTTGACGAGTGCATACCTGACAAGGACACCACCGAGAGTCTTTGCGACGGCAGACATCTTGAGGGGCTTATAAACGAATTTCTTGGTGAGTTGCAGGAGAGAGACAGAAATATATTTCTCCAGCGATACTGGTTTGCAACGCCTATAAAAGAGATATCAAAAAAGTATGCTATGAACCTGAACACAGTTAAGGCGAGCCTTTTCAGAAGCAGAAATAAGTTAAAGGCTTTGCTTGAAAAGGAGGGAGTTCTTTTATGAAAACAACAGGAGAGGATATTTTCAAGGCTTTGGAAAATGCTGACGAGCATTACATTGAAGAATGCAGACAGAGCGGCAGCGGCGTAAAGATAAAAAACATATGGACAAAGTGGGCGGCTGTGGCGGCTTGCGGTGTTATCGCTGCGGCGACGGGTGTTATGATGTTTGCAGGCAGATCGGACAAAGATATAAAGGCAAAGTCTGCGGCTGACCAGCAGATGGCAGACGAGGAAGCAACAGTGTCATATAGAGTTCCTTGGGACGAATATGCAATGAATGCAAAATATGAGACGTTTGAATATAACGATGTGGAATATGTTTCAATGGGACATGTTGATAAGTCTTTTCTTGACAGCAAGCTCACCACCATGACTCTTGAAACGGAAAACTATGAGACAAACAAAAAGGAAACAACAAAAGCGGATATTTATTCAATAAAGGACTTGTCACCAAGCGTTTATCTGGCGGTGGTCTTTGATGACGGCTCTGTGGCGTGGTATGATGATTGGAAATACTCACCTGATTGCAAGACCGATATGACCCTTGATGACATAATAAATGACGTAAGTCTTGAAAAAACGGCTCGTGTGGACTATGCTTACAATGACGCAGGAATGGGCAGGCTCAGAAAGTATACTAATACCGACATCTCAAAGCTGCTTGACCTGTTAAAGGACGATAATGGTTCATACAATGCGGTCTATGAGGGAGACGCTTATGAGAGCGACCCTGATATTAATTTGTCGGTAACAAATGATGATGAATATTACATTGAGGGCGGAATAACAATAAGCTTCTATGTAGAAAGACTTGACGTCAACGGTACGGCTTATTTTACTGCTAACGGAGATCTGTATGTTCAGCTTTTTGCAGGAGATATATTAAAATTTGATATAGGCGGTGAAAAGGCAGAAAAGCTTGAAAACTGGCTCAATGAGAACTGCGAATACACTGACGAAAAGAAAAACGCTGAGGTCGCTGACGATGTTGACCCTAGTGAGAAAGCAGTGACTTCTGTCGCCAAGGACGATTCTGATATGGCTGACGAAGTTGATATTGGATATATCGACTATTTTGAGGACGTTGGGGACAATACCTTTACAACAAAGGACGGCAGGCTCACGGCGAAATACTCCTATGAGGTAAGCGGAGGCGAGTTCATAAGCCATATTACCTACACAAACAACTGGGACAAGGACATGGCGCTTGACTTCACGACTGACCAGTATATCACCACAGAGGACAGTAAGGGCAATTCCACGAGCTATGGCGAAAATGGCGACAGAAACACCATGAACACTTTGCTCAAAGCCGGAGAGAGCTACACGTATGACAACAAGACGGATATTGGTGCCGACTACGTGAAAGGCACGGCAAAGATAACGCTTATCGCAAACACTGCAAGCGATAAAAACTGCAATGGAGTAAACTATGTGACGCTAAAAGATATAGAGATAGATTTTCAGTAATGAAATAGTTTAATGTATAGTGGAGAACTGAGTTTTTTCGATAAAAAAGATAAAAGCCTGTCGTATCGGACTGATACGGCAGGCTTGATTTTATTTGTGCTTGTAGACCACACGCTCTTTTACGTCTATCTGCTTGTAGGATATTTTGAAGCCTATCCATGTGGCAAATGGATAGAGTAGAGGGAATATGGCGGTCATGATGAAAACAAACGGGGACATATCTTTCACGTCGGCGGAGTGGGCAGCCCAATCTATAAGAGGATAGAAGCAGGCGTCGAGAAGCTTATAGGCAGGCATGAAGTTGAACGAACCGCTGAATTTTGATATCATCAGCAGTATCATTGTTATGTAGCATGGTATGCTTGCAATAAGACCAAGTGTGAAGCCATAGTTAGGGCAATCCTTTTCACCGTGGAAGGTGACCTTATTTCTGGCTTCCTCTCCCTGTTTCAGACCAAAGTCAGCCATAAGGCAGACCACTGTGAGAAGTCCTGTAAGACCGAAAATTATATTTGCCAATGCACCGAAAGGCTTTGCAACTGCGATAAAAAAGAGAAATACGAAAATTCCGAAGAACTCTGTTTCCACCCATTTCAGCAGTGCGGTGAGTATAGCTTTTTGTTTGTTGTATTTTTCCATTTTAATACTCCCGATAAAAAAATAGTATAAGATGATTATACCACGTTATCGTGATATTTTCAACTGTTATGCAGATTTTTCATCTGATAATCACAAAAGCTTCGGGCAGGATAATAACATAAAAAGGAGAGTGATAGCCATGAAAAAGCGTGACAAGAGTCGTTTCCCGCAGGCTTCAGACGGCACAAAGGTATACAAGCCCCATGACGTTATCTCGGCAGGTCAGGAATATGTTGTGACGGACAATTACACTGCGCCAAACGGCAGAGTATACAATCGTCAGGAGCAGAATGCAGGCTGGGCGAGAAAATGGGTAGACGAGAACGAAAAGTAGCCGTTGAAAAACCTCTGCAGGTGTGATATAATTACAGTATATCATGATCTGCGGGGGGTATTTTTATGAAAAAGACAGCATTGGTAACAGGTGGCTCTGGTGGGATAGGCTCGGAGATATGCAGGGTGCTTGCTGAGGACGGCTGGCAGGTGGCTGTATGCTACAAGAATGGCAGGGCAGCGGCGGAAGCTTTGGTATCTGAGCTTAAAGAGCGTGGCTTATGTGCAGAGGTTTTTTACTGCGACATTGGTGACAAGGACAGTATAGATAAATGCGTGGCGGAAGTCAGGGACAGTTTTGGCTTTGTTACGCTTCTTGTAAACAACGCAGGCACAGCGGATATAGAGCTTTTCACTGACATGACTGACGAGAAGCTATGCGAGATGATGAACGTGAATCTGCTTGGCGCAATGCGTATGAGCAGGGCGGTGCTTCCTGAGATGATAAGGGAACACAGCGGAAATGTGATAAATATAACCTCCGTATGGGGCGAAAAGGGAGCTTCCTGCGAGGTTGCATACTCGGCGGCAAAGGCTGGGCTTATAGGATTTACGAAGGCGTTGGCGAGGGAAGTTGCCATAAGCGGTATAAGGGTGAACTGCGTATCCTGCGGAATGATAGACACGAAAATGAACGGCGAGCTGACGGAGGAAGATGTTCGTGTGATAGTTGATGACATACCGGCAGGCAGGATAGGCAAGCCGAGAGATGTGGCGAATGTTGTGCGTTTTCTCAGCGGAGAGGGAGCAGATTACATTCACGGGCAGGTCGTCAGAGTTGACGGGTGCTGGATATAGGTCACTCGCCGTGACGGGCATTTTACGCTGCAATTTGTGATATGATGTAATTTTGCACCGCTTTTTGAAATGTGTAGGGGAGCGATGCCGTGGTTGCCATATCCTTGATGCCAAATTATTTCGGGTGACATAGTGTGATATTAATCAACAATTCAACAGGCGAGAAATATCGGGCTGTCGAGGGCGCCAGCCCCTACAATTTCGAAATTTTTACAAGTTCTGAGAACGGGCGAACGATGTTCGCCCCTACAGATTATTCGGGCGAGTTTGCCATGCCGCAAAATCGCTACGCTTGGTGCTTGTGCACAACTTTGGTTAGCTATGCTAATTCCTCATTTCTCATTTCTCATTCCTCATTCTTCATTCCTCACTCCTCATTTAGCTTCGCCGTGTATACTCTACACACACATCTGCATATACTAAGTTAAAACATTTCTCACCATCAGGACAAGGAGGTCAGTATATGGATTATCTTATGCTTGTGGATAAATTCAATCCCATAGATATGGGATTTTACGATCGTGTGGAGTTGACAGAGGTGAACGGCAAGTTTATGGAATCTCAGGCAGGAAACAGGCTCAGGCTTCTGCTCAAAAAGGCGGAAGCTGACGGCATAAAGCTGAAAATTATTTCCGCCTATCGCTCTTTTGAATATCAGCAGATGCTTTGGGAGCGTGAAGTATCTCACGAAATGTGGGGCGGTCTGAGTTATGAAAAGGCTGTGGAAAAGGTGGGCAGAACTCTCGCTCTCCCCGGGTCAAGCGAACACAACACCGGGCTTGCTGTGGATCTCGGCAGAGAGGGTGACAATGATGTGAGCGACGATTTTTACAAGACGCCTGAATCACGGTGGCTTTGTGCAAATGCCGCAGATTTCGGCTTTATCCTTCGCTATCCTCGCCTTAAAGAGCAGATGACCGGCATTGATTTTGAGCCGTGGCATTATCGTTATGTGGGCGTTGAAGCCGCTCGTATCATTGCCGCAGGCGGGCTTTGCCTTGAGGAATTTCTGCACTTTTACTCGGAAAAATATATCTGAAAATCCTGTGAAAATAATTGACAGAAAGAGCATTGTGTAGTATAATTATAACAAAGCTATGAGCGATAGCCGCAAGTTTTTGTATGCTATTGCGAAAGAAAGGAAGTTTTGTTATGTCAAACTATTCAAGAAAAAAGTCGTTCTGGACTTTAATGGGTGCGATGATACTTGTTGTTGCGTCAACTGCGCTTTTTGTATACAAATATTTTGAGGATAAGGAGCATGCCGAAAAGTGGAAAGACTATGAGGAGTGCGGTATACAGTAAATAACAGACAGCTTTAAAGGCACTGCTTGTTGTGAGCAGTGCCTTTGTATATCAACACAATTCATTGATGTAAAGTTTATCAAAATCGCTGAAAAAGCTTGCTTGCACTTGAAATGCGGTTTGAAATGTGATATAATAGTCGTAATGACCTGATGACAAACTTGTTCTAGGGAGGGACGTTATAATGCAGATAAGAGAATCAGCTGAAAATTATCTCGAAACGATACTTATTCTCAGCCAGCGCAAGGGCAAAGGCGAGGTAAGAAGCATAGATATAGTAAACGAACTTGAGTTTTCAAAGCCGAGTGTAAGTGTGGCAATGAAAAATCTCCGTGAGAACGGCTATATAACTGTCGACAAGGACGGTTATATTCGTTTGACAGACAAGGGCTTGGAGATAGCCGAGAAAATGTATGAGCGTCATACGTTGCTTTCACAGTGGCTCATAAAGCTTGGTGTTGACGAGAAAGTTGCAGTAGAGGACGCTTGCCGTATGGAACACGTTATCAGTGCGGAGTCCTTTGCGGCTATCAAAAAGCACACAGGTATGGCTTGATAAGATGATAATTGCCGTGGGTCTTCCTGCGGCATTTTTTTTATTGCAAACAAAAAAGGGAGAACAGCTGTGCCGTTCTCCTTTTTGTTATTTGAATTTGTCTTTGAGCTTGTCAAAGAATGTTTTGCGCTTTGCGTAGTTCTTTTCACCGAGGGACTTTTCGTAGTCACGGAGCTTTTCTTTCTGCTCTTTAGTCAGATTGCGTGGAACTTCAACTGTTACACGAACGTAGTGGTCGCCGTGGTCGTTTCTGTTCACCTTCTTTATGCCCTTGCCTCTCAGGCGGAACACTGTGCCTGTCTGTGTACCCTCTGGCACTGTGTATTTTACCTTGCCGTCAACTGTAGGAACTGTTATCTCGTCACCGAGAGTAGCCTGTGCATAAGTAAGCGGTATCTCTGTCCACACGTCATAGCCGTCACGCTCGAAAATAGGGTCAGGTCGAACTGTAATGTTGATGTGCAGGTCGCCGTTAGGACCTCCGTTTATACCGCAGTTGCCCTCACCGCCTACTCTAAGTGTCTGACCATCGTCGATGCCAGCAGGAACGTTTATCTCCTTTTCAGATACCTTCTTTACTCTGCCCTGACCGTTGCAGGTATGACAAGGGTTGTCGATTATCTGACCCTTACCGCCGCAGCGACTGCAAGTCGTGGTCTGAGCGATGTTTCCGAAAGGCGTTCTCTGTGTTATCCTTACTGTACCAGTGCCGTGGCAGTCAGGACAGGTCTTAGGCGAAGAACCTGCTGCTGCGCCTGTGCCGTGACAGTCAGGACATTTTTCGGCTCTGTTTATGCGAATTTTCACAGTCTTGCCCTTGCAGGCTTCCATGAAGTCAAGAACGACGTTCGCTCTTATATCCTCGCCACGTCTTGGTGCGTTAGGGTTAGCAGAACGTCCGCCACCAAAGCCTCCGCCAAATCCACCGAAAATGGAATCGAAAATATCGCCCATATCGCCAAATCCGCCGAAGCCTCCTGCACCTGCTCCACCGCCTGCGCCGTAGTTCGGATCTACGCCTGCGTGACCAAACTGGTCATATCTTGCTCTTTTATCTTTATCTGAAAGCACCTCATAAGCTTCATTTACTTCCTTGAACTTCTCCTCGCACTCTTTGTCGCCAGGGTGAAGGTCAGGGTGATACTGCTTTGCAAGCTTACGGAATGCCTTTTTTAATTCATCGTCTGTGGCAGTTTTAGAAACGCCAAGCACTTCATAGTAATCTCTTTTTTCAGCCATATAAACGCCCATGCTCTGTAAGCTGCAGATCGTGAAAGTCTTGGGGCATGGGCTTGCCTCCTTTTTGTAAGTATAGTCCTTTCACGCTTTTCACACAGCCTTTTAATACGGCAATAGCCCCTGCTCGAAAAATCGGAGCAGAGGCAGCCGTTATGATTTATTCTGCGTCAGTAAATTCAGCGTCTATAACGTCGTCGCCACCGTTGTTTGAAGCGCCGCCGTTGCTGCCGCCATTTGCTCCGCCCATGTTGTTAGGGTCAAAGCCTGCGGCACCGCCTGCTGCCTGCTGTGCCTGTGCAGCCTGCTGATATACCTTAGTTGCAACGCCCTGGAATGTTTCCTCAAGCTCCTTGTGCTTAGCCTTGATAGCCTCGATATCAGTACCCTTGAGGGCTTCCTTAAGAGCATCTATCTTAGCCTGACAAGCTGACTTGTCAGCAGCGTCTACCTTGTCGCCGAACTCGCCCAGTGACTTTTCAGCCTGGAAGCAAAGCTGGTCAGCAGCGTTTCTAGCGTCAACGTCCTCTTTCTTCTTAGCGTCCTCTGCTGCGAATGCCTCAGCTTCCTTGACAGCCTTATCTATATCGTCCTTAGACATATTTGTTGAAGAAGTGATCGTGATGTTCTGCTCCTTACCTGTGCCAAGATCCTTAGCGGAAACGTGTACGATACCGTTAGCGTCGATATCGAATGTTACCTCGATCTGTGGAACGCCTCTTGGAGCAGGAGCGATTCCGTCAAGTCTGAACATACCGAGCTGTTTGTTGTCCTTAGCGAACTCACGCTCACCCTGAAGTACGTTGATATCAACGGCTGACTGATTATCAGCGGCAGTTGAGAATATCTGTGACTTCTTTGTAGGTATAGTTGTGTTTCTCTCGATGATCTTTGTGCAGATACCGCCCATTGTTTCAAGACCAAGTGACAGTGGAGTTACATCGAGGAGGAGCAGACCGTCCTTAACATCGCCTGCAAGTACGCCGCCCTGATATGCAGCACCAAGTGCTACGCACTCATCTGGGTTGATGCCCTTGAATGGCTCTTTGCCAAGGAATTTCTTAACAGCTTCCTGAACGGCTGGTATTCTTGAAGAACCACCGACCATAAGGACTTTCTGAAGGTCGTTAGCTGACAGACCTGAGTCTGAAAGTGCCTGACGAACTGGTCCCATTGTTGACTCAACAAGGTCTGCTGTCATTTCGTTGAACTTAGCCTGTGTAAGTGTCATTTCAAGATGCTTTGGACCTGTAGCGTCTGCTGTGATGAATGGGAGAGAGATAGTTGATGATGCTGTAGATGAAAGCTCTATCTTAGCCTTCTCAGCAGCTTCCTTGAGTCTCTGCATTGCCATTTTATCACCTGAGAGGTCAACGCCCTCAGTCTTCTTGAACTCTGCGATCATCCAGTCGATAATTCTCTGGTCGAAGTCGTCGCCGCCCAGGTGGTTGTTACCTGCTGTGGCAAGAACTTCTGTAACACCGTCGCCCATTTCGATGATAGATACATCGAATGTACCGCCGCCAAGGTCGTAAACCATGACCTTCTGATCCTCTTCCTTATCGATACCGTAAGAAAGTGCAGCGGCTGTTGGCTCATTGATGATTCTCTTTACTGTCAGACCTGCGATCTGACCTGCGTCCTTAGTAGCCTGTCTTTGTGCGTCTGTGAAGTAAGCAGGAACTGTGATAACAGCCTCTGTTACCTTTTCGCCCAGATAAGCTTCTGCGTCAGCTTTCAGCTTCTGGAGTATCATAGCTGAGATCTCCTGTGGAGTGTAATCCTTGCCGCCCATGTGAGCCTTGTAGTCAGAGCCCATATGTCTCTTGATAGAAATTACAGTGTTGTCATAGTTTGTAACAGCCTGTCTTTTTGCTACCTGACCGATAAGTCTGTCGCCGTTCTTTGAAACGCCAACTACTGACGGAGTTGTTCTTGCACCCTCGCTGTTAGGGATAACAACGGCTTCGCCGCCCTCCATAACTGCTACACAAGAGTTTGTTGTACCTAAATCTATACCGATGATTTTGCTCATAAGATCAAGTCCTTTCAAAATTTACTTAATTTATATCAAGACCATAAGTCCCGATGTCTTTGTTTATGGGTTTGCTACTATTACCATTGCGTGTCTTATTACCTTGCCGCCTATGGTGTAGCCGTTTTGAAGCACCTGCGCCACGATGTTTTCACCCAAGTCAGGGTCGTCGACTGTGCTTACAGCCGTTGCAACGTTCGGGTCAAATTCCTTGCCCGCAAGCTCCATGACCTCAACGTTGAGTTTTTTCAGAGCGTCGCTGAACTGATTGAAGATCATTTCAACACCCTGTTTATAAACTGCGTCCTGAGTTTCTGTGCCTAACGCTCTTTCAAAGTTGTCAAACACGGGCAGGAAACCGTTTATCACATTTCCCTTTGCTGTGTCTGTAAGCTCCAGTCTTTCCTTTGCGCTTCTTTTTCTGAAGTTATCATATTCAGCCATAAGTCTGAGATACTTGTCATTTGCTTCGGCAAGCTCTTTTTTCAGCTTTTCTGTTTCGCTCTCCTCCGCCTTTTTCTTTGTATCCTCAGTGGCATTTTCTGCGGTATCCGCCGCTTCTTTCACTTCTTCGCTTTCAGCAGAGGTGTTTTCCTCTTTTTCAAGCTCGGTGTCCTTTTCAGTTTCCTTACTCAATTTACGCCGCCTGCCTTTCTTTTTATTCGTTTTCGTCATCTTCTTTGTTTTGCTCTTGTGGCTTTTCGGATATCATTTCCGATATCTTTCCTGTGAAATACTCGAGATATGGGATAAACTTCGCATAGTCGAGCCTCATAGGACCTATAAGCCCCAGCGCACCTGCTGTTTTGCCGTCCTTTGAGAACGGAGCTGTTATAATAGAGGAGTTGTGGATAACAAACCCGTCACGCTCAGGGGAGAACATAACGTGAAGCCCTGAGAACGTTTCGTCAATAAATCCTTTAAGCTCCTTCTGATTATCGAGAAAGCTTATTATCTCATTTTGGTTGAAATCCTTGCAGGTGAGAAGATTACTCTGACCTTTGATAGACACGCTGCTCATTTCCTTTGTCATCTTCATTATCTCGGAAACAAGCGGTGAAAGGGTCATCATGTACGTTCCCATTGCTTCTGTGAGCTTTTCAAGATAAGCGTCCGAAAGACTGTCGATAGGCACGCCGTTGAGATTTTCCTTTATGAAGTTATCAAAAAACTCAAGCTGATCCTGACTGAGGTCGAACTCCAATCGGCAAACCTTATTCTTAATAGAGCCGTTGGACGTTATCATCAAAATAACGTACATTCTCTTTCCTGTAGGTATTACCTCTACCTTTGAGATAAGCGAGAACTTTGGCGTTGCGTTTGCGACCACTGCCGCACATTTCGTAAGATCCGCCAATGCCATTGAAGCCTTGTTCACAAGGTCTTCCTCTGTGACATATTCCTGCGGTATCATTGAATCCAGCATCTTCTTTTCATTTGCTGTAAGCTGGTTTTGCTCCATGAGCTGGTCAACATAAAGCCTGTAGCCCTTATATGTTGGTATTCTGCCTGCGGAGGTGTGTGGCTGTTCGAGATAGCCTTGCTTCTCAAGCTCTGCCATTTCATTTCTTATGGTCGCTGAGGACGCTTTGACGTGAGCCATTATCGCCTTTGAGCCTACAGGCTCGCCTGTTACGATATATTCATTGACTACCGCTGAAAGTATTTTCAGCTTGCGGTCGTCCATTTGCTCACCACCCGTTCTTCTTGTTAGCACTTATTGTATTTAAGTGTTAGCACTCTTTCTTCTCGAGTGCTAAGTATAGTTTATACCCTTTTGACGATTTTGTCAAGGGGTTTAAGACTATTTTTCTCACAAATTTCAAAAATATTTGAACTTCTTTTCCGTCATATTGCACAACGCTTTGCTGAAAATGAAAAAAAGCGGGCAGACCGCAGTGGTCTGTCCGCCCGATGTTGGAAAAAGATCAGATAAAATTATTCTTTTGTATAAGCAGAAAGATCAGGAACAGCAAGCAGGCTGTCGTCTGCTTCGCCCATGGAATCTACAGTGAAGTAAACTGCACTTGATTCGTCAGCACCCTCTGGGAGCAGAACTACCTGCTTAAGGTCATATGTAGCGCCGTCAAAGCCGTAAACTATCTGACCCTCACCGCCTGAAACACTGCTGTCGAGGTTATAATACTCGTGAACAACGTTTGTTGTTGTGTCAATATATGCGTGGTCAAAATCGAGGGTCGCGCCGAAAAGAATGTCGGCTGACTTCCACTGATTTCCGTCGTCGTCCTCAATGCTGTAGGTGGTCGTGCCTTCTGAAACGTTGTAAAGCTTTCCGTCGCCAGGGCAAACTGTGTATGACTTCATGCCCTGAACTGTGAGTGCCTGATAAGCCTTGCCGTCCTTTATGCAGATAGTATACTTTGTGCCGTTGTTTGACATCTGACCTGTAAGGTTCGCAAGATAGTTGCCCTCATACTTGTCTTTCATCTGCTCGAAAGCTCTGAAATCACCGTCAACGTCATAATCCGTTGTGCCTACATTTGCGGAAGTGCTGTCAGCGTTGCTGTCAGCAGTGCTTTCAGCAGGAGCAGCTGATTCTGCGGCAGCCGTTGTTGTAGTAGTTGTTTCAGCCTTTGAAGAGCTTGCAGTATCGTTCCCAGTGCAGCCTGCCATTGCTGTACACATTGCCAAAGCTGCAATAATAGTTACCATTTTCTTGTTCATAATATTTTGCCTCCGAAAAATGACAAGAATTACTCGGCTGATTCAGCGCCTGACTCAACATCGAGTTCAGCGTCATAAGGGATATCTTCAGTGTCCTTATCGAAAGACTGCTCTGTCCAACTGTCAAAATCGTCAGGGAGCTTGACTTCAACGTTTTCAGTTGTGAATGAGTTTACTGTAACAGTAGTCGTTGAGCCGTCAGAGATAGTTTCTATCTTAACAATATCCTTTGTGTCAGCATTGAAGTAATACTTGAATGTTGTTGTGAAAGAATAATCGTCAGAATCGCTTGTGTCGAGAGTTACGCCTGATTCAAGCTCCATATCAGGATCTTCTGTGCTTTCAAAAGTTTCGCAGATAAGACCGTCGTCAGTTGTTTCAGAGCTTATGAACTTGTAGCTGTCGTTAATGCCGTAGCCTATCTCGCTCTTGAAGTCGTCGATAGATTCTTCCATATCAACAGTGTAATACGTTTTTGACTCGCTGTCAAGTGTGTACATAACTCCGTCGATATTATAGATGTCCATATCCACGCCCATAAAGTTCATTTTCATGTGCATATTGCCGCCTGCTATCTCAACAACAGCTGACGAATTGTCATATTCGCTTGCCACTGTTATGTCGATAGCAAGGCTCTCGCCCTGTATCTTCTTTGTATACTGCGCTGTGAGAGTATCCTCGAGATCTGTGGCTGTGCCTGCTTCTGAAGCAGTTGACTCGTCAGCGGCTGCGCTTGTTTCTGCCTTTGATGTGCTGTCTGCTTTTGATGAGCTTGAAGAACTGCTGTCAGAACAGCCTGCCATTACTGCGCATGACATTATAAGTGAAACGAGAAGTGCAGTTATTTTTTTCATTATAAATACCTCTTTCTAAAATTTTAATAAATTATTATTGTTATATAACCTATACTCAAAACTATAACATATTTCACAAATAACGTCAATAGATTTTGTGAAATATTTTTCCCTTTTCGTATCGAACCACAAATCAGCAAAGCTAAGAAAGCATGATTTAGGTATTTATAATCAAACATATTTGTGGTATAATGTGAATAGTAAGAATAAAAGGAGCGAATTATGAGATACGATAATATACATAAAGGCAAATTCCTATCAAGACCGAACAGGTTTATCGCCAACGTTGAGATAGACGGCAAAGCCGAGGTCTGCCATGTGAAAAATACGGGCAGATGCAAAGAGCTTTTGATTAAGGGGTGTACAGTTTGGCTTGAACATTCAGACAGTGCATCGAGAAAGACCGCTTTTGACCTTGTTGCAGTGGAAAAAGGTGACAGACTTATAAACATGGACAGCCAAGCCCCGAATAAGGCGGTAGGGGAGTGGCTGAGAGAAAAAATGCCTTTTGGCGAGGGCTTCTCGGTCTATCCCGAAAAGAAATACGGCAATTCACGCTTTGATTTTTACTTAGAGTCGCAGGATAGGAAGATCTTCATGGAAGTCAAGGGCTGTACGCTGGAGAAAGACGGCGTTGTGCTTTTCCCTGACGCTCCTACCCTCCGTGGGGTGAAGCATATAGAGGAGCTTTCTCACTGCCTCGATGAGGGGTATGAGTCTTATATAATGATACTCGTTCAGATGAGCGATGTGAAATATTTCACTCCAAATTATGACACTCACCCTGAGTTCGGAGAGGCTTTGGAGAAAGCTTCCCGAAAGGGCGTGAAGATACTATGCTATGACTGCAACGTGACCCATGACTCTATGACAGTGGGCAAGCCTGTTAAGGTGAAGCTGGGCAGGTAATATGACGGCTCGTCCTGCATATACATTATAATACTAAGATGTATATGGGAGTGACAGCATTGGATATAAAGAAAGTCTGCCTGCGTTGTGTTGCAGTTATAATTGTGGCGTTCGTTATGCCCACGGGGATATGGCTTTATGCAAGATCTGCAAGCAGGTTCGGCAGGGTGGCGGCTGTGGCCGCAGGGGTGGCTATGGGAGAATACAAGCCTTATTTCGCTATGGAAAGCGAAACGGACACGGCATCAAAGCCTGTGGTATCAAACAAGCTTGAAGCGGCGGTGGTGTCAAAGCACAGCATATGGGATATGGATATGGCGCCACAGGAGAAGCAAACGCCCTCTGTAAGCGCAGAAGTACCAAGTCCTTTGCCTGCTCAGGACGTGACGGACAAGATACCATACCCTGCAAGCATGGAGGAAAATGACGGTGTTATAGAAAAATACACCTACGGCAGATATGACGGCGAGCAGTATTTCGACCTTGACGGCGGCGGTCAGGTGAGAAACTGCACTGAGCTTTCAAATGATGAGCTTTACGAGGAAAGCTCAAAGCCATATGATTTTCAAATAGACGGAAATTCCTCTGAACCGCAGATACTTATTTATCACACCCACGCCACGGAAAGCTTTGAGCCCACAGACAAAGACCACTATGACAGCTCCTTTTCCTGTAAGACCACCGACCCTGAAATGAATATGCTGTCGGTAGGGGACAAGATATGCGAACAGCTTGACAAAGCAGGCGTTGCGTATATCCACGATACACTTGTGCATGATTATCCCAGCTATGACGGCTCTTACGATTCAAGCCGAATGGCGGTAAAGCAGATATTGGAGGAGTACCCCTCTATAAAGGTATGTCTTGACGTTCACCGTGACGGCATAGAGCGTGAGGACGGCACAAGGCTTGCACCTGTGGCGGAGATAGAGGGCAGGGAAGCGGCTCAGCTTATGATAATATCAGGGTGTGATGACGGCACTATGGGTATGCCTGACTATATGAAGAATTTTCACTTTGCCTGTGCCTTGCAGTCGGCTTTGGAGAGCGATTGGCAGGGGCTTACACGTCCTATTCTGTTTGACTATCGCCACTATAATCAGGACTTGACCACCGGCTCGCTTCTTATAGAGGTGGGAAGCCACGGCAATTCTATCGCTCAGGCACAGTATACAGGCGAGCTTATAGGAAAGACCTTGGGTGAGATGTTCGGAGGAGAATAGGTGCAATAACGCACAAAATATGTGCGGCGAATTGTCTTAAAATGCCGAAAATACGGCTTTTAGCGGTTGGTTTCTTGACAAGAACGGGGTTTTGCGTTATAATAAAAGGGACTACATAAACGTTACAGCGTGAGAAATATATAATACGCTTATATTTTGGAGAACTGATATTATGAAAAAAATTTACCCCATGAAAAGAATAGCCGCAGGCTGTATGGCTCTGTGCATAGCTTTTGCCGCCTTTGGTTTTTCTGACGGAAGCGTAAGTGATATCGCTTTGGCGGATAACGATACATACAGCAGTCAGCTTGAAGAACTAAAAAAGCAACAGCAGGAGCTTGATAAGCAGATAGCTGACGCTGACAAAAAGCTTGCCGACGAGCAGGACAACCTTGAGGCTATAAAGAAAAAATATAAGTCCATACAGAAAAAAATAGCAAATTCAGAGAAATATTCCTCTGAGCTTGAAGATCAAATGGCAGAGCTTGACGGCAAACAGCTTGACACTCAGCACAGCCTTGACTTGCAGGAAACTGCAATAAACGAGGGCAAGGACGATTTTATGGAGCGTATTCGTGCAATGTATGTTGCAGGCGGAGCAGATTCGTACACGAACGTGCTGATAAATTCATCTGATTTTTATGATATTCTTATGAGGATAGAGCTTGTGACGAGAGTTGCAAAGCACGATAATGACGAGCTTAACGAGCTTTTGGATCAGTATAAAAAGCTTGAAAAGACCAAGGCGGAGCTTGATGAGCAGATAAAACAGCTCAAAGCAAAGGCTGAGGAATATGCCAAGGAGCAGAAAACTTTGGCGGGCGAGCAGGCGGAGCTTCTGAAAATGGAGCAGGAGTCGGGCAAGCTTATCGAGCAGATAAAGAACGATAAGAGCGACCTTGAAAATAAGTCACAGCAGGTGGACAATAAGTATGCGGAGGTGTCCTCAAAGGCGAATACCACCACGACTACGACCACCACCAAGAAAAAGACTACCACCACCAAAAAGAGTGGTAACAGCGGTGAAAAGACCACTACCACGAAGAAGCCGGCTCAGACGGAAAAGCCTGACGAAACTACGGCTCAGACCACCACAACTCCGCAGGAAACAGCTAAGCCAAAGCCTGAAACAAGCAAAAAGACCACTACCACAACAACAGCAGCGCCTGCACCTAAGCCTGATAATTCAAGCGGTTCTAAAATAGACACTGTTGTTTCATATGCCAAAAGCATGGTGGGCGGAGCGTATGTATGGGGCGGCTCACAGTTTGGTGCAACGGATTGTTCGGGTCTTGTGATGCTCTCGTTCGCACAGGTGGGAATAAATCTTCCGCACTATGCGGCTTCGCAGGCTTTATACGGCACTACAGTTTCATATAACAACATGAAGAAGGGCGACGTTATCTTCTTTGGCGGAGCGTCGATCTCGAGCATTTACCACGTTGCTATCTATATCGGCGACGGCAAAATGGTACACGCCCAGAACACTGACACTGGTATCGTTATTTCAAATGTTGAGTATTTTTCAAGATACAACAACATCACTATAATCAAAAGACTTATATAACGTAAAAACGCAGTCTGCAAGGGCTGCGTTTTTTATATCTATAATTATTCAACATAAAACGCCACGAAAATTCATATAAAATTACTTAAATGTGAACATTCATTTTCAAACCTATTGACAAAGCTAAGTATTTGTGATATAATTAAATCAAATAAAGATTGTAGGCTTTGATAACAATTGCTGTACAAAACAGCAGTAAGGCAGGGGGAAGAATAATGGATAGTCTGAAAACGTGTTTTTTTGGCGGCTATGATAAGCTTGATACATTAAAATATATCGACACCATAACCAGCGAGATCTATATGCTGGAGTCGGCTATCGAAAAGAAAAAGAACGGTGATAACTTTGTTATCCCCGGAGAAACAGGTCAGCGAAAGCTTAAAGGTTCAGCGCTTGGTGGATTTGCAAAGCCTGATGTGGACAGCTACATCTGTGCGCTTCTTGGAAAGGCGGCTGAGCTTCGTGAAAAGCTTTGCAGCTAACGGCTAATAAAGGCAAAAAAATATCCGCAGAGGTCATTTTATATGGCTTCTGCGTTTTTTTGTCGCATCTTGTCTTAAAAGAGCAAAAAAAATTAATACCCACTTCCATCGGCTGAAATGAGCATTAATTTTTTATAGAATTATGAAAGGGATTCTTTGGTATTTGGTAAAACCTAAAGACGAGGAAATGTATCAGCGACTTGGGGAATCGCAGAGGGAAAGAAGACAAAAACCTGACTTTAAGTTTTACCAATTACCAAAGCTTTTTTTGTATCTTCTGCTGTGATTATATAATACCAGTTCTGTGTGAACCGAATATGAATTTTCAGGGGATTTCGGAGAGTTTTTTGAAAAAAATAAATGTTAATCACCAGTTCACAATTATAAGCTATAATGTCATTATTGGGGAATTTTTTTTACGAGGGAGGATATTTTATGTTTCAGATACTTGTGGTGGAGGACGACGCAAGCCTTAGAAAGCTCATGTCAGCCGCACTTAAACAGCATGGCTATGTGACTTTTCTTGCAAATGACGGTCTGGAGGCTTTGGACGTTCTTGAAAAAACGAATATAGACCTTATAATTTCAGATATAATGATGCCGAATATGGACGGCTATGAGCTTACAAGACAGCTCAGAAAGGCTGATTTCAACTTGCCTATACTTATGGTCACCGCAAAGGAGACCTTCGAGGACAAGCAGGAGGGCTTTTCTGCCGGCACAGACGATTATATGGTAAAGCCTATTGATATAAATGAGATGATACTCCGTGTGGGTGCGCTTTTAAGGCGTTCAAAAATGGCGTCGGAACATTCTCTTACTGTGGGAAACTGTGTGCTTGATTATGACGCTATGAGCGTGGCGGTTGACGGCGGAGCGGCGGAAACTATACCGCAAATGGAGTTCAAACTGCTTTTTAAACTGCTCAGCTACCCTGACAAGATATTCACACGCCGCCAGCTCCTTGACGAGCTTTGGGGCATGGATAAGGACGTTGACGAGCGTACTGTTGACGTTCACGTTAAAAGGCTGAGAGAGCGTTACGGAAGCTGTGAGTCATTCGATATTGTCACGGTTCGTGGACTTGGCTATAAGGCTGTGAAAAAGCAGTGACGGATAAGCTTGAGGGGTGAGGGGTTTGGATAAGAAAAAGACCAAAAATAAAACAAGTTTGCAGTTCAAGCTGACTCTTATGTTTTTCTTTGTGATGCTGGTGTCGGCTTCTATATCGGTGTCAGTGCTTGTAATGGTGTGCAGCCCTGTAATGAAAAGCAATGCCGAACAGCAGTTGGTGGAGCTTTCCATGGCAATGGATCAGCTTGAAGAAAAGGGCGGCTTCACTGTGGACGAGATAGTTTCCATTGTGAACAATTCAGCCTATAGTCTGTCAGTGGTGGATAAAAACGATTCAAGAGTACACGACCATTTTGCAGATATCGTGCATAAGGGATATTATGTGTCCTCAGAGGGCGTTGTGCCTAACGCAACTATAATCTCCCAGGTCTATGATAAGTTCGTTATCATAGACAGCTTTTCAAGCGACAGCGTTTACTGGGTAGTAAACCTTGTTGTCATAATAGCTTTTATGGTCTGTATAGTTATCGGTACTATTATAACAGCGTTCATGAGCCGAAGCATTATACAGCCTATACGAGATCTTAGTGCGGCGGCGGCTGAGATAGCAAAGGGCAATTTTAAGGTAAGAGTAAGAGAGCCGTCTGATCCTGAATACAGCATACTTGCGCAGAACTTTAACAAAATGGCTGAGGAACTTGCAGGTACGGAAACGCTGAGAGGTGACTTTATCTCAAACGTTTCCCACGAGTTCAAAACGCCCCTGGCTTCCATACAGGGCTTTGCAAAGCTTCTGCAATCTGACGATATAACCGAGCAGGAGCGTGAGGAATACACGCAGATAATAATCGACGAAACATCACGGCTTTCAAAGCTTTCGTCAAATATTTTGAGGCTCACAAAGATTGAAAATCAGAAAACAGTGGGCAAAAAGACAAGATTTTCTCTTGACGAGCAGATAAGAAAAATACTTCTTGTGCTTGAACCTGAGTGGTCGAAGAAAAAAATCGACCTTGATATCGACCTTGAGGATATCATGTATGTGGGCAGTGAGGAGCTTATGGCGCAGATATGGCAGAATATCATCAACAACGCTATCAAGTTCACCCCGGAGGGCGGAAAGATAAGCGTGAAGCTTTTCCGCAACGAGAAGAATATTTCGGCGGAGATATGGGACAACGGTCCGTCTATAGCCCCTGACGTAAAGGCGAAGATATTTGATAAGTTCTATCAGGGCGACCGCTCCCGTGCAACAGAGGGCAACGGTCTTGGACTTGCACTTGTAAAAAGGATAATCGAGCTTTCCGAGGGAAGCATTGAGGTAGAAAACGATATGAAAAAAGGTGGCGTTTGCTTCCGCATAAGCCTGCCTTATCTTATTGAGGATATGATGTAGTGTAGGGGCAACCTTGGGTCGCCCGCCTATCACAGCCCACTATACATACGAAGATTTTTTGCAAACAAAAAGGAGCAGTTCATTGCGAATTGCTCCTTTTATCTGTCTGTCATATTTTAGAACAGACTTGCCACAAAGCCTGCTGCCACACCGAAAACATAAAGTATTCCCATTATGGCGAAATTCTCTTTCATGTTGTGCTTGTTGGTCTTGAAAAGCACCAGAAGCCCCACTCCTGCCCCTGTGCAAAGTCCTGCGATAAGCGAGCCGAAGCTCACAACGCCCTCGATATAAAGCTGAGTGAGAACAACAGAAGCCGCACAGTTCGGGATAAAGCCTATTATTCCTGCTATGAACGGCTGAACTATGCTGTCAGACATAAGCAGTGTCTTTACTGTGTCCTCTCCTGCAAACTCCATTACCGCTCCGAGAATAAGGTTTACCGCAAATATAAAAAGTATTATGCTTACAGTGTGGTGAAGTGCCGAGTGCAAAATACTGTGGTGTTCGCAGTCGCAGTCCTCGCATATCTCCTTGAAAGGCTCTTCGTCCTGCTTTTTGCCCATAAGCTTTAAGATAAGGTCAACAAGCACACCTGCTATTATAGCCACAGCTACCTTTATAAGAATAAGCTGCCAAAGCTTGCCGGCAAATGCAGGGTTTGCTATCATCATTGGTATTGCCTCGTCGCTTGTGGCAAGGTATACCGAAATGAGAGTTCCCATTGTGATGAGCCTGCCTGAGTAAAGGTTGGAAGCCACAACGGAAAATCCGCACTGCGGCACTGCTCCAAGTATGCTTCCTCCTATTGCACCGAAGGGTCCCATTTTTCTAAGAGCCTTTCCAAGCTTGTCGGCAGAACGATGTTCTATATACTCTATAAGCAGATAAACACCGAACAGAAAAGGCAGTATCTTAAGGCTGTCTATTAATGCGTCAAGAAAAACGTCAACTAAAGTTTCAAACATATATCTATCTCCTGTAAATTATCTATGGTTTTAAAACGGTTTTTATGTCAACTCGACTATTATACAATATTTATTCACCCTTGTCAATCTTATGTTTATATGATAATCTGTTCATTTGTTTACCCTTTTCAGCAACAAAAAAACGGACGAAATTTCTCCGCCCGTTTGATGTTTTTATTCTGTTTTATACAGAACGCTTTGTAAAGCCGTCCCATGCGGTGAGTAGGAACACCACCATGTGTGCTATAAGAACGCCTACGGCAAAGGTCAGGCTGTGCTGAGCAAATATTGAGTAGCCCTTTGAGATAGAAGCAAGGTCTGTGTTTGCGAACA
>OLQD01000680.1_pt1 | contig 31652 bp, 26 predicted proteins | sample 1672841 | NCBI WGS metagenome assembly OLQD01 (sample SAMEA3136729, study PRJEB25190) | human gut metagenome | biome: human gut; feature: human-associated habitat; material: faeces | place: Austria | collected 2013 | reverse complement strand
AGCGGTAATGTGTGTGTATGTACAAATGGTCCGGTATTTAATATAAAGCAACTGAAATGGGAGATTTAAGTGTTACTATAAAGGATTTGAATCTGAAAAATCCGGTGCTTACTGCTTCCGGTACGTTTGGCTACGGTGAGGAGTTTGCTGATTTTATCGATTTGAACCGTCTTGGCGGTTTCATTGTCAAAGGTACGACAATCAATCATCGCGAAGGAAATCCTTATCCTCGAATGGTGGAAACTCCGTCGGGAATGCTGAATGCCGTTGGCTTGCAGAACAAGGGTGTAAATTATTTCGTCAATGAAATATATCCGCGCATCAAGCATTATGATTCAGAAATCATCGTTAATGTTTCTGGTGCAAAAATAGAGGACTATGTAGCAGTTTGCGAACGCTTGAAGGACTTGGACAAGATTCACGCCATTGAAGTGAACATTTCCTGTCCGAACGTGAAGCAGGGCGGTATGGCTTTCGGAACAACTTGTGCCGGAGCTTCGCAGGTAGTTCGTGCCGTGCGCGAGGCTTACGACAAGACTATGATTGTGAAACTTTCGCCAAACGTGACCGACATCACGGAAATCGCCCGCGCTGTGGAAGCTGAAGGAGCCGATGCGGTTTCGTTGGTGAACACATTCCTCGGCATGTCGATTGACACGGAAACACGTCGTCCGCATTTGTCGACAGTTACCGGAGGTTTGTCGGGTCCTTGTATTCGTCCGATTGCCGTTCGCATGGTCTATCAGGTAGCACAGGCCGTGAAAGTGCCTATTATCGGGTTGGGCGGTATCATGAACGGTCGCGATGCCATTGAATTTATCCTTGCCGGAGCGACTGCCGTACAGGTGGGTACTGCCAATTTTGTAGACCCGACTGTATCGGTAAAGATTGTTGACTATATCGAAAATTATCTGAAACGTCACAATATCTCATCTATCCGTGAAATCATTGGCGGAATGATCCGATAATCGAGATTGTAATAAATCAAAATACAAGAGACGGTGGTGGTACACTTTTTCGGAAGGATGCTGCCGTTTCTCTTTTTAACAATATGGCTATGAAAAGATTTTTGTTTTTTGCAGCCCTGGCGTTGCTTTCTGTGGATGGCTATTGCCACGATTGGGCAAATCTGGCATGTTATCGTGAAGCGAACGACAGTGTAATGCAACTGGATGCTTCACAGCGTGAAATTGTGCTGTTGGGCAATTCCATAACTTATAACTGGGCACGCGACCATCGCGAGTTTCTGGAGGAAAATCATATGGTAGGCCGCGGTATATCGGGTCAGACAACAACGCATTTTCTGGCGCGTTTTCGTCAGGATGTGCTGAACTTGAAACCGCAGACAGTCGTGGTTCTCGGTGGTACGAACGACATTGCCGAAAATGCCGGCGAATATAACGAGGATTTGACAATGAGCAATATCCAGTCGATGGTGGAACTGGCACGGGCCAACGGTATCCGTCCGGTTTTATGTACGGTGCTGCCTGTGACGCAATACTGGTGGAACAAGGATGTGCCCAATGTGCAGGATAAAATTGACTCGCTGAACCGACGCATCACTGTCTATGCAAAGGAAAACAAGATTCCATTGGTTGACTATTTCACTCCGATGGCAATGCCTGACCGCACGATGAACCCTAAATACGCCGAAGACGGTGTTCATCCCAATCTCGCAGGCTATGCCGTGATGGAAAAACTGCTGCTGGAGGTTTTGGGGAAATAATGTCATTGCAAAACTGGCGGACGATTTGCATTACTGACAGAACCAGCAATAAAAATGGCGGAGGAATATGACAATTTGTCATAATTCCTCCGCTGTCTTTTTTTGGCACGCATTATGCTTATTTCCGAAGTGTCGGACGCAAGTCCGCAGAAGAACTGATAAAAAATAAATAAAACATAAAACTTAAAGTTATGAACATTAAACCATTGGCAGACCGCGTTCTCATCGAACCGGCACCGGCTGAAGAAAAGACAATTGGCGGTATCATTATCCCTGACACTGCAAAAGAAAAACCATTGCAAGGCAAAGTGCTTGCTGTGGGCAACGGCACTAAAGACGAAGAAATGGTTGTAAAAGAAGGTGATACAGTTCTTTATGGCAAGTATGCCGGAACAGAACTTGAATTCGAAGGCAAGAAATATCTGGTAATGCGCCAGAGCGACATTTTGGCAATCCTTGCCTAATCTCCAATTTTTTTCAACGGTTTAAAAATATACTACTATGGCTAAAGAAATCAAATTCGATATCAAGGCTCGCGAAGAGCTTAAAAAAGGCGTTGACGAATTGGCAAACGCCGTTAAGGTAACCCTTGGCCCGAAAGGCCGCAACGTAATCATCGAAAAGAAATTCGGTGCACCTCACATCACAAAAGACGGTGTTTCTGTTGCTAAGGAAGTTGAGTTGGAAGATCCGTTCCAGAACATGGGTGCACAGCTCGTGAAGGAAGTTGCTTCCAAAACAGGTGACGATGCCGGTGACGGTACAACAACTGCAACCGTATTGGCTCAGTCAATCATCAACGTTGGTTTGAAGAACGTTGCTGCCGGTGCAAACCCAATCGACTTGAAACGTGGTATCGACAAAGCCGTTGCTAAAGTTGTGGAAGGCATCAAGGCTCAGGCTCAGGAAGTGGACGACGATTTGGCTAAAATTGAAAACGTTGCCCGTGTATCTGCCAACAACGACGCTGAAATCGGCCAGCTCATAGCTGAAGCTATGCGCAAGGTGAAAAAAGAAGGTGTTATCACTATCGAAGAAGCCAAAGGTACTGACACTACAGTGAAAGTTGTAGAAGGTATGCAGTTCGACCGCGGCTACATTTCTCCTTACTTCGTAACTAACGCCGAAAAGATGGAATGTGAGATGGATAACCCTTACATCTTGATTTTCGACAAGAAGATTTCAGTGTTGAAAGATATGCTTCCAATCCTTGAAGCAGCAGCACAGAGCGGACGTCCATTGTTGATTATTGCTGAAGACGTCGATAGCGAAGCTTTGGCAACATTGGTTGTCAACCGTCTGCGTGGCTCTTTGAAGATTTGCGCTGTTAAGGCTCCGGGCTTCGGCGACCGTCGTAAAGAAATGTTGGAAGATATCGCAGTGCTTACAGGCGGTGTGGTTATCTCTGAAGACAAGGGCTTGAAGCTTGACATGGCTACAGTCGACATGCTTGGTACAGCAGAAAAAGTTACAGTTGACAAGGAAAACACTACAATTGTCAATGGTAACGGCGACAAGGAACTGATTGCTGACCGTGTGGCTCAAATCAAGGCTCAAATCGAAAAGACAACTTCCGACTACGATCGCGAAAAACTTCACGAACGTCTTGCTAAGTTGGCTGGTGGTGTAGCAGTGCTCTACGTTGGTGCTCCGTCAGAAGTTGAAATGAAGGAAAAGAAAGACCGTGTTGACGATGCGTTGAGCGCAACTCGTGCAGCCGTTGCTGAAGGTATCGTTCCAGGTGGTGGTGTTGCCTACATCCGTTGCGTGGCTTCACTTGAAAACCTCCGCGGTGATAACGACGACGAAAACACTGGTATCGAAATCGTGAAACGTGCCATCGAAGAACCGTTGCGTCAGATTGTGGCTAACGCCGGTTTGGAAGGTGCAATCGTTGTTCAAAAAGTGAAAGAAGGCGAAGGCGACTTCGGTTACAATGCTCGCACAGGCGAATACGAACACTTCTTCGCTTCTGGCGTTATCGACCCGGCTAAGGTGACACGTGTTGCCCTTGAAAATGCCGCTTCAATCGCCGGTATGTTCCTGACTACAGAATGCGTAATCTCTGAAAAGAAAGAAGAAAACGCACCGGCAATGCCAAACCCGGGCATGGGTGGCATGGGCGGAATGATGTAATCCCGACATTCTGAGCATTAAATAAATCAACCGCCGAATCTCTCTCGAGGTTCGGCGGTTTTTTTGTGTTTCATTATTGCATTGCGATAATAATACACTTTTTGTATAACCATAATATATCTGCAAAATAGAAATTACTTCTTAAATAAATCTATGTTTGCATGATCCTTTATGAGCTTTGCAAAATCTGCAATTACCATATTAGTTCTTTCTTGAGTTGAAAAACATTGCAGTTCATATTTTTTTAGGATTGTAAATTCGTTGTCTTGTTCGATTATAATTTTATCTTTTGTAGATTCTAAGAATTTTGTTAAAAAGGTTTTAGGTGAATCTTCTGGAAAATTGGGGTCATGTAGCCATAGTTTTGGATATTTTGTATTATAGATGTCTACATTGAATATAAGGAAGGAGTGGGAATTCTCTGAACTAGTATAAGTTGACGTATCGTCCATATGTTTGTGGCCGATATCGGATAAAAAATAACCATCATCAGAAACTTGAAATAAAGACATTTCAATGTTTCTTTTGTTAATTTTAATGGGGCCAAAATAATATTCAAAAAAATGATTATATAGGAAATCGAGTCCCCACATATCTTTCCATATTCTAAGTTTTGCATATTCTGGGTCAGGACTGTTTCTTCGGGAACCAATCTCATTACAAAACCAATTTTTACTTCCCCACATATCTGTATATGGAGTTTGTTCCCTTATATAGTTTACAATACTTAGAACTCGTTTTTGATATATGGATAAAAGGCGAAAAGCGTTTCTTACATCAATAAAGATATTGTCAATTTCTTTGCTCATAATATGAAGTGTTTGTTTAAAAGATTTATAGAAGTTATGCTGATTGTTGATTTGTTTGTTGCCATTGAGTTAAACCAATCAAGATTATATACTCCATTAATATTAAAGGCCAATATAATATTATCAAGTAGCCTTAATGTGGCAGAAATGTTCATGTCAGGTATAGCTATACGTTGTAATTGTGCCTTGTATTTATTAATTTCAATCAAAAGTGAGAGCCAATTGCATTTGTATATGATATGATTTGTATTGCGAACTTTTATCGTTTCTGTGTCTATTGTTTGGTTTCCACCTACAGCTATGAAAATTACGGTTCGTTTTTCTTTCTCAAATTCATTGTGGTAAGCGGTTAATTCTTGTTTCCATTGTTCTATATTTTGTCCATTGTTATCGCTGAATTTGGCTTCAATAATTACGTCAAAATGCTCAAATCGAATAAATAAATCTGGCTCTACTATGTATGTATTTTTGATATCATTTCCTTTTGCACTCCATTTTGGCCAAAATTGATAGGATAATAGTAGTCCACAGTTTTTTTCAATCTTTTGATTGTAAAAACAAGAGTGTCTGATGATGTGCCAAAACACATTATCAGGCAACAACATGAGATTTTCAAAAACAGATGAAGTTTTTGGGTCTTCATATGTCTCTTTATGTGCGTATTTGCTGTGTAACATATATAGAAGTATTAAAAAAATCAATTTAGAAACTTTGTTTTTCTATGAGAATTTTACTGCTCAACAGAAAACTGAGAAGGCATTTTTTTAATGTGTATTAAGAACCATTGTCGTTCTATCTGCAAGTCTTGAATTTTTCGGATTACACAAAACTATAAAATTAGTAGTTGAAATTAGATGGAAAATTTATTTTTCCGTTGACTGTTTCGTGGATTCCGCGACGTTGACTGCGTTTGTCAGATAGGCCACTTCGGGTGAATTCGGCATATAAAGATTAATACGGATTTCCAAAGCACGCTTAAAATAATTGCTTGCCAAATCGTATTGCTGTTCTTCAAGATAAAATTCACCGAGTTGCTGACAGGTCTTAGCTACATAGTCAGAGTCTTTCCCAAATTTTTCTTCTTGTTTTGACAAGTTGTCAAGTAGAATATCGATGATTGTCATGGCTTTGAGTGTTTTGTGTTGAGTATATTGTATCACAAAGAAAATTAAAAATTTGTTATTCTGCAATTTTGGGACAGAAGAACATATTTTAAATTGACAAGCATGAAAATATGTCTTTCTGTTCTTCTGTCTAATATCAACCTTTCGCTATTTTAGAAAATAGGATGCGTCTTAGCAGAAAACTCAAATAAATTTGGTTTTCTGCTTTCGACTTTCACTATTTTTGAATAAAATAGTCGGCGGTTCGGGATAAAAAATAATTGAAACAAGTTTCATTATTTTATTCTCCGCTCACCTTTCACTATTTTTGCAAACGAATTTAAAAAAGGAGACAAAATAATGAAACTGAACTATTTGTTACTTGCAGGTTTGCTGTGTGGGGCGGGTATGGCTTCGGCACAGAAAAGCGGTTTTGACTATAAGTTTTACGGACAAGTGCGTACGGACTTGTTCTACAACAGCCGTTCGAATTCGGAATCGGTGGACGGTCTGTTCTATATGTATCCGAAAGATGAGGTGCTCGATGCTGTGGGCAATGACCTGAATGCTCAGGCTGACGGAAATTTCTATACGATGTATTCGCGTGTGGGCGTTGATGTCAACGGTCCGGAAATAGGCAAGGGTATCAAGACGTCGGCCAAACTCGAAGTGGATTTCCGTGGCAGCGGAACGAACTACTATATGCTCCGTCTGCGCCATGTATATTTCAATTTGGCATGGAAAAAATCGTCGTTGCTCGTGGGGCAGACGTGGCATCCGTTCTATGGCGAGGTGGCTCCCGAAATTCTGAACCTGAACATGGGTGCGCCTTATCAGCCGTTCAGCCGCGCTCCACAAATCCGCTACCGCTATAATGAAGGTGCTTTCCAATTGCAACTCGCTGCGTTGTGGCAGTCGCAATACCTTTCTGTTGGCCCTGCTTCCAACAATGTGGGAGAAACAGCCACGCAGAAAAGTCAGCGTTTCATTAAAAACGGTTGTGTGCCGGAACTGGCGTTGAATCTCGACTATAAGGCAAATGGATGGATTGCCGGCGGGGGTATCGACATGACATCGATTGTGCCGCGTACGCAGTCGAATATCGGTGGCAAGACTTACAAGGTGGACGAGCGTATCACATCAATTTCGGCAGAAGCGCACGTCAGCTATAAAAACAACGGTTGGCTGGTGGCTGCCAAGAGCGTGTATGGCTCCAACTTCACGCAGGCAAGCGGCGTGGGCGGCTATGGTATCGTTTCGTTCGACCAGATTGACGGCAGCCAGGAGTACACTCCGGTGCGCGTTTCTTCCACATGGCTGAATGTGGCTTACGGTTCGAAATGGCGTCCGGCTGTGATGGTGGGCTATCTGAAGAATCTCGGTTGCGACACACCAGTTTCGGGTGTGCTGGGCACGGGCGTTTCCGACGGACTTGACCAGCTTGTCAGCGCAACGGCAGAGCTTACATACAATCTGCCGAACTGGAAATTCGGTGTGGAATATATGCTTTGCAATGCCTTCTATGGCGATTTGACCAATGAAGCCCGTGTGGAAAATACGCATAGCGTAATGAACCACCGCTTTGTGGCAACGGCTGTATTCCAGTTCTAAAAGGGTTTACGGTTTACAGTTTACGGTTTACAGTTTACAGAAGATAAGTTTACAATATAGGGGTTATAGTTTATGGAAATCTCCATATGCTATAGCCCCTAATTCTTGAGAATGTGTTTGTATTCTTTCGACCTACTGCTACTTCCTCTATGGGAAGATGTGCTAACGCAATGCAAATGGAATGATTATATTTTGTGGCTGAGGTGTTGCCCAAGGCTTTTGTTCTTCTGTTCTTCTGTCTGAAAAAAGTTTACCGGAAAAGAGGACTCATAGCCCCTAACCCATACCCCCTAATCCATTGCCTCTTTCATAAACTTGTCGATTTCGTCGAACGGAATGACCGACAGGTTGTCGTAGAGGTCGGTGTGGTTGGCACCCGGAATGATGAGGAGGCGTTTGTTGTCGCCTTTCAGTCGTTTATAGGTGTCTTCGCTGAAATAGCGCGAGTGGGCCTTTTCGCCGTGGATGAGAAGGACGGCACTGCGGATTTCGTCGCAGTAGGAGAGGATAGGCATATTGATGAACGACAGGGAGGAAGTCTTGTTCCAGCCGTCGTTGGAGTTGAGCGAGCGCGGATGATAGCCACGCGGCGTTTTGTAGTAGGCGTAGTAGTCCTTCACGAATTGTGGCGCATCGTCGGGCAGCGGGTCAACCACACCGCCGGCACGTTCGTAACTGCCGTTGCGGGCATCAACGGTACGCTGTTCGTTCAGTTGCTTTTTCAGTTCGTAGCGCTGGTCGGCGTTCATGCTGTCGAAATAGCCGTTGGCGTTTACGCGGCTCATGTCGTACATCGTTGAGGCTACGGTGGCTTTTATTCGGGTGTCCATTGCCGCGGCATTGATGGCAAATCCGCCCCAGCCGCAAATGCCGCAAATGCCGATTCGTTCGCTGTCGACATCGTCACGCGTCAGCAGATAGTCGACTGCTGCCGAGAAGTCTTCCGTGTTGATGTCGGGCGAAGCAACATAGCGCGGTGTGCCGCCGCTTTCGCCGGTGAACGACGGGTCGAAGGCAATTGTGAGATAGCCGCGTTCGGCCATTTTCTGCGCATAGAGTCCGGAACATTGCTCCTTTACAGCTCCGAACGGTCCGCTCACGGCAATGGCCGGCATGCGTCCGGATGCGTTTATTGGCTGATAGAGATCGGCAACGAGCGTTATGCCGTAGCGGTTGACAAATGTTATCTTCGAGTGATTCACTTTGTCGCTTTTCGGGAAAACTTTATCCCAGCTTTCGGTTATTTCCATAGTTTCCTTTTTTAGAGTGCTTTGATTGGTTTGTGCCTGCATGAACAATGCCGTCGGCAAGCAGCAGGCGATGAACATACTGGCAAGAGTCTTTCTCATGTCGGTTTGTTTTTTTAGGGTTATACATATTTTACAATTTTTGCGGGACTTCCGACTACCACAGCATTGTCGAGCACATCCTTCGTCACAACAGAACCGGCTCCGACAATGGCATTTTCGCCGATAGTCACACCCGGAAGAACAATGACTCCGGCGCCAAGCCAGGCATTGCGGCGGATGACTACGGGGCGTGCATGGAGGCCATGACGCTGTTGCGGATTCTGCGGATGTTCCTCGGTAATGATATTCGTGTTTGGGCCGATAAGCACATCGTCTTCCACCGTGATGCCGCCCAGGTCAAGGAAAGTGCAGTTAAAATTGATTATCACGTTTTTGCCCAATCGGGTGTTCTTTCCATAAGCTATGTAGAACGGCAAAAAAATCTGAACAGATTCGTCGACGTCCGTTCCGGTGATTTGACGGAGATAGCTGGTGAGGCTTTCCTGCGTCTGGTGACTGCTGTTCATTTCGTCAACCAGTCGTCGGGTTTTCTCCACTTCTTTGTTCAGTTCTATATATCCGCTATCGTTGGCGGACAAGGTTTCTCCTGATTTCAGTCTTGTAAAAACGTCCTGCATGATTTATTCTTCAAGTTTGTCATATTCATTATCGGCAACAGGCTCCAGCCATTCGTTGCTTGTATTTTCTCCCGGCACTTCGATGGCGATGTGCGAAAACCAGCTGTCGGCAGCCGCTCCGTGCCAATGTTTCGTGTTGGCAGGAATTTCCACCACATCCCCGCTTTGGAGCATGCGTGCCGGCTTGCCCCATTCCTGATACCAGCCTCGTCCGGCGATGCAGATGAGGATTTGTCCGCCGCCTTTGTCGGCATGGTGGATGTGCCAGTTATTACGGCAGCGGGGCTCGAACGTCACGTTGTAGATGCCGTGTGACGGCGACAGGGGTTCAAGGTAGCTTTTTCCGATAAAGTATTTGGCGAAACCGGTGTTCTCGTTACCGATGGAGAAGGGCAGTTGCTGCTGAAACTGCTTCATTTCGTCCATGTCGGCCGGTTCGTTCCACACTTCTTTGGCAAGGCGGAAGGCAGCCCACACTTTCGGCCATCCGGCATAAAAGCCGATATGGGTAAGCATTTCTGAAATTTCGGTTTTTGTCACTCCGTTTGCCTTGGCTGTCTGCAAATGGTAGGTAAGCGACGAATCGACGATGCCCATGCTGACCAATGATGTGATGGTTATCATGCTTCTGTCATGAAGGCTCAGTTTGTCGGTTCTGCTCCATACTTCGCCAAAAAGCACATCGTCGTTCAGTTCTGCAAACTTGGGTGCAAATTCCCCGAGTTGCTCTCTTCCCGCTGTCTGTTTGATTTTATTCTGTGCCATAATCGTAGAGGTGTTAAAAGCGGCAATAAGGATTGCCGAAAGGAGAATAAGTTTCATCTGTAATATCGTTTTTTGCAAAATTAGGCGGGAAACCGTTGATGTGTTGTATACGTATTGCGGTAATGATTACCAGAATTGGCGATTCTTTGTTCCGGCTGTTTTTTGTATGGATTTTAAACCGTACATTTGTGCATATCCAAAACGAAAAAGTATGGAAATTATTCAGTTGCAAAGCATTGATGCCTATAATGAACTGTACGGGCTTTCGACAAAGCATCCGTTGGTGGCGGTGGTTGACCTGAAAAAGGCCAAGCACGCGGTGAATCATGTGAAAATGAATTACGGAGTTTATGCCCTATATCTCAAAAACGACATCAACTGCGTACTGAAATACGGCCGTAAGAATTACGACTATCAGGCGGGAACCATTGTCAGTTTCGCGCCCGGTCAGGTGGTTGAAGTGGAAATGGCTGGAGAAGTTTTCCAGCCGGATGTGTATGGGCTGCTGTTTCATCCCGATTTGATTCACGGCACACCGCTTGCCGCCAAAATGCAGCGTTACAGTTTTTTCAGCTATGCACAGTCGGAGGCGCTTCACCTTTCGGAGTGGGAGAGGAATACCATTGTCGAATGTCTGAACAAGTTGGACTGCGAGTTGGACTATCCCGTCGACAAGCACAGTCGCAGTATTCTGTGTTCGCACATCGAGCTGATTCTTGATTATTGCCTGCGCTTCTACGACCGCCAGTTCTGTACGCGTGAAACGGTGAACAACAGTGTGCTGGCCCGTTTCGAACAACTGCTGAACGAATATTTTTCCAGTGAAGAGAATATCCGCAACGGTTTGCCCACGGTGAAATTCTTTGCCGACAAGATTTGCCTGTCGCCGGGCTATTTCGGCGATATCGTCAAGAAGGAGACCGGCAAGACGGCGCAGGAGTACATACAGCAGAAAGTAATAGAACTGTCGAAAAGCTATCTGGTTGACAATCAGCTTAATGTAAGCGAAATTGCCTATTCGCTCGGTTTTCAGTATCCTCAGCATTTCATTCGTCTGTTCAAGAAGAATGTAGGCTGTACGCCCGGAGAGTTCCGTAAAGAACTTGCCGGCGATGCTGCCAAATAGCTGTGTTCGCATTTTGCTTTTTCGACTTGTTACTCCTCTTGCTAATGTGAGGGAAAGTTTGTACCTTTGCGCAGAATTTTTTAAGGTAATATGATAGCAGTAAGTAATTTGGGAATGCAGTTCGGTAAGCGTGTTCTTTTTCAGGATGTTAACTTGAAATTCACGCAGGGTAACTGCTACGGCATAATCGGTGCGAACGGCGCCGGTAAGAGTACGTTGATGCGCATTTTGTCGGGACAGTTGTCGGCCACTCACGGAACCGTGCAGCAAGGTCCGGGCGAACGTATGTCGGTTCTTAGTCAGGACCACTTCGAATTTGACGAATTTACGGTAATGGACACCGTGCTTCAAGGTCACACTGTGCTTTGGGCAATCATGAAGGAAAAGGACGAACTTTATGCGAAGGAGGACTTTTCTGATGCCGACGGTATCCGCGCTTCCGAGTTGGAGGAAAAGTTTGCCGAGCTGAACGGCTGGAACGCCGAAAGCGATGCGGCTGCTTTATTGAGCGGTCTGGGCATCAAGGAAGACAAGCACTACATGCTGATGAAGGACCTCAGCGGTAAGGAAAAGGTGCGTGTACTTTTGGCGAAGGCTCTTTTCGGAAATCCTGACAACCTGCTTCTCGACGAGCCGACCAACGACCTTGACCTTGAAACGGTGGCTTGGTTGGAAAATTATCTTTCAAACTTTGAAAATACGGTGTTGGTGGTGTCGCACGACCGTCACTTCCTTGACTCTGTCTGCACCCACACGCTCGACATCGACTACAATAAGATTTCCCTGTTTGCCGGCAACTACAGCTTCTGGTATCAGTCAAGCCAGTTGGCTCTCCGTCAGCAACAGCAGCAGAACAAGAAGGCTGAAGAAAAGCGTAAGGAATTGATGGAATTTATCCAGCGATTCAGCGCAAACGTGGCAAAGTCAAAACAGACTACGAGCCGCAAGAAGATGTTGGAAAAACTGAACATCGAAGAAATCCAGCCGTCTTCACGCCGCTATCCGGGTATCATCTTCACGCCTAACCGCGAACCGGGCAACAAGATTCTGGAGGTGAAAGGTCTTCAGGCATCAGTCGACGGCGAACTGCTGTTCAGCGACGTGAACTTTGCCGTTGAAAAGAACGACAAGGTGGTGTTCCTCAGCCGCGACCCGCGTGCCATGACCGCTTTGTTTGAAATCATCAACGGTAACCGCAAGGCAGATGCCGGTACTTACGAATGGGGACAGACCATTACGACTGCCTATCTGCCGCTCGACAATACGGCTTTCTTCAATACCGACATGAACCTTGTCGACTGGTTGAGCCAGTTCAGCACCGACACCAGCGAAATTTATCTGAAAGGCTTTCTCGGCAAGATGCTGTTCTCGGGCGAAGAAGTATTGAAAAAGGCGTCTGTGCTTTCCGGTGGTGAGAAGATGCGCTGTATGATTGCCCGCATGATGATGACCGATGCCAACACGCTCGTGCTCGACTCGCCGACCAACCACCTCGACCTTGAGTCCATTCAGGCGTTCAACAACACGTTGCAGTCGTTCAAGGGCAATATTCTGATGTCATCACACGACCACGAATTTATTCAGACTGTCTGCAACCGCGTGATTGAACTGACTCCTAACGGCATCATCGACAAGATTATGGACTTCGACGATTATCTGTCGGACGAAAAGGTACAGGCTGCAAGAGAAAAGATGTACAACAAATAAAAATACAGGTTTATGGTAAAACATATCGTGGCATTCAAACTGAAAGGTACTGCTGAAGAGCGTCTTGAAGTGGCTAAAAAATTCAAGGCTGCCTTGGAAGCACTGCCCGGACAGATTGAAGTGCTGAAAAGCATCGAAGTGGGATTGAACGAGAATCCTGCCGAATCGTGGGACGTGGTTCTTACTGCTGTAGTGGAAAAGATGGAGGATGTGGCTGTCTATGCCAAGCATCCGGCTCATGTGGCTGCTGCAGCATTGTTGGGCGACAACAAGGAACTTCGCGCTTGCGTGGACTATAATTGCTGATAGCAATAGAACAAACTGAAAGAAACAACGGCGTTCCGGCGAAAAAACGGAATGCCGTTGTTTTCTTTTGTGATATTTTTTTGCCAAATCCTTGAAATATATGTCGGCATTCTTTTTCGCTGTGTGATTTATTTTCGTATTTTTGTCCTATAAAAATCCAAATATACCATTTGAAAATGAAAGCTACTTTGAGAAAAATGATGATTGTTGCCGCTATGGTAGTGGCGACATTCAGTGTGTTTGCTCAGCAGTTGCCGGAGTTGACCGACCCGAATGTGCGTATCGGTAAGCTCGACAACGGTCTGACGTATTATATCCGTCATAACGAGCATCCGAAAGGTTTGGCCAATTTCCATATCGCACAGCGTGTGGGCGCCGTGCAGGAAGAGGCAAACCAGAACGGTTTGGCGCACTTCCTGGAACATATGTGTTTCAACGGTACAAAAAATTTCCCTGACAAGTTGATGTTGAACTGGTTGGAAAGCATCGGTGTTAAATTCGGAGCCAACTTGAATGCCTATACTTCAACCGACCGCACAGTATATGAAATTACCAATGTGCCGACTGCACGCGAAACCGTGGTGGATTCCTGCTTGTTGATTCTTCACGACTGGGCTGATGCCTTGACGCTTGCAGATGCGGAAATTGAAAAGGAACGTGGTGTTATTCATGAAGAATGGCGCGTGGGCAACGGTGCCATCTCGCGTATTCTCAACCGCAACGGTGAAACTCTTTACCCGGGTACGAAATATGCCACACACAATGTCATCGGTTCGATGGATGTTGTCGACAATTTTGAACCACAGGTGCTTCGCGACTACTATGAAAAATGGTATCGTCCCGATTTGCAGGGCTTGATTATCGTTGGTGACATCGATGTTGACGCTGTTGAACAAAAAATCAAAGAAATGTTCTCGCCGATCAAGATGCCTGAAAATCCGGCAAAATTCGAATATCACATGGTAGGTGACAACGATGAACCTATCATCGTTTCCGACAAGGACAAGGAAATGCCGATTAATTTGGTTTTCGTTGCTCAGAAGTTTGACAAGGTTCCGCGTGAAATGCGTAATACTGATGCCAATTTGGTGAACAACTATGTGTTCTACGTAATTGGCAAAGTGTTGACCGACCGTTTTACTGACATTGCTCTCAGCCCAGACGCTCCGTTCGGCGGTTGCTCTGCAAGTGTTGATTCTTATTTGTATGCTACAACCAAGGGCGCTTTGCTTTCTCAGGCAGTTGTCAACGACAAGGGTTCGGAAGCAGCTTTGCGTACAGTGTTGACTGAGTTCAAGCGCATGAGAGAATACGGTGCTACAGCTACGGAATACGACCGTGCCCGTACAGAATATCTGAGCATGCTTGAAAACCGCTATAACAACCGTGCAACGGACAAGAACGACGTGTATGCCGAAACATACATCGAAAACTTCATCGACAACGAACCGATTGCCGACATCGATTATGTTTACAACAAGATGAAGGCCATCCTTCCAATGATTCCGGTGGAAGCTGTCAATCAAGTGGCAGCACAGTTGCTGACTGACAAAAACTTGGTTGTCCTTTCAGCTTGTGTAGACAAGGAAGGCGTGAAAGTTCCGACGGTTGAGGAGCTGAAGGCTGTTATCGACGAAGTGAAGGCAGCTAAAGTGGAAGCCTATGTTGACAATGTGTCAAACGAACCATTGATGAGCCAGCTCCCGACTCCGGGCAAGATTGTCAAGAAATCGGAAAACAAGGTGTTGGGTTATACTGAACTTACCTTGTCGAACGGTGCGAAAGTTATGTTGAAAAAGACTGATTTCAAGGACGACGAAATTCGCTTGAAGGCAGTGAGCGAGGGTGGTGCCTCTGTTTATCCGGCAGCCGACTATCCAAGTGCTATGCTTGCCGCTGACGTACTTCCGACAACCGGTTTGGCTCAGTTCTCTTACACTGATTTGCAAAAACTTCTTTCCGGCAAACAGGCTTCTGTATCTCCGTACATTTCTGACTACGAAGAAGGCATGACAGCCAAGACAACACCGAAGGACTTGGAAACAATGATGCAGCTGTTGTATCTCAACTTCACTCAGGTGCGTGAGGATAAGGCCGCTTACGAAACGGTGAAGAACCTGATGCTCTCACAAGTGGAAAACATGTCGCGCGATCCGCAATACGTATTCCAGGATTCTTTGGTACGCAACCTTTACGGTCACCATCCGAAAGCAATGATTCAGAACTATGAAATGTTCAGCAAGATGGACTACGACCGCATGGTGGCTATCTATAAGGAACGTTTTGCAAACGCTGCCGACTTTACTTTCATCATCGCAGGTAACTTCGATGAAGCTGAAATGGAAAAATACGTAGCTCAATACATTGCTTCACTTCCTGCCAAGGGTAAGGCTGAAAAGGCTGTCAACGATGGTAAGGCAGTTGTGAAGGGTAAAGTGAACAAGACATTCAAGCAGAAGAGCGAAAGCAATCTGGCTATGTTGGCAATGGTTTGGACGGGCGATATCGACTATACGCTTGAAAACAAGCTGAAAGTGAGCATCGTCGGACAGTTGATGGCAAACGAATTGCTCAACAGCGTGCGTGAAGACGAAGGTGCTGCCTACAGTCCGTATTCAGTTGGTAGCGTAGGTACCAGCTATAAGGACTATTTCGTTATTCAAACTGCCTTTGCTTTGAACCCTGACAAGCGTGAAAAGAGCGAAAAGGCAACAATCAATAGCCTTGAAACTTTGGCAAAGGATATTCCTGACACTGAGTTGAAGAAGATGAAGGAATACATGCTGAAGCGTTACGACGAACAAGTTCGCGAAAACGGTTATTGGTTGGGTGTAATGGAAGATGCCGCCATGAACGGAATCGACTCATACTCCAACTATAAGAAAATCATCAACTCGCTCACTGCAGAGCAGATGGAAAAATTCGTCGGACAACTCTTGAAACAAGGCAACCGCTGCGAAGTTGTCATGCTTCCGGAATAGGTATTTAAACTTCTGAGATAAATATTGCGACACCGATACTGTGTGAAAGTATCGGTGTCGTTTTTTTGTGGGGGATAGTAAAAAAAAGCAGGACTCCAAACCGGTTGGGATCCTGCTTTTCGTGTTTTGCTCTGTGTCGTCGGATTATTTGTTGGCGAGCGGAGCCGGTGTGTTGAACACGCGGGCGGCAAGTTCTTTGTCGAGCGTGTAGATGCCGAAACCGTTGTCACCGATAAGGCGGAGGTTGTCAATGTAGCCTTGTGCAGTCTTTTCTTCTTCCACCTGTTCGTCGATAAACCAAGTCAGCGTGCTGCGTGTAGCGTAGTCCTTTTCTTCCTCGGCGATAGCGTAAAGGTTGTTGAGGAGTGCAGTTACCTTGTTTTCGTGGGCCAAAGTAGCTTCAAAAGCGTCCAAAGCTGATTTCCATGATGTCGGGACAGCTTCGATGGCGCGAAGTTCTACGCGGCCACCGCGGTCCTGAACGTAGTTCATGAAAATTTCAGCGTGAGCCTGTTCTTCCTTGAATTGAACCTTGAACCAGTTTGCGAAGCCGCTTTTACCTTCAGCTTCAAAGTATGTAGACATTGACAGATAAAGATATGCAGACCAAAATTCTGCATTGATTTGAGCGTTAAGCGCTTCTTCAATTCTTTTGTTTAGCATTTTTTTATGAGTTTAAAATCACTGCACAAAGGTACAAAAAATAGTGGATATGTGTATAAAAAAATAAGGTCATGCGTTTCACAACGTATGACCTCCAGAGTCGTTTATTTTATATGTGTTGCTTGTGTCAATACTAAAAATCATATATGCACAAAGACATATTCGAACTGCAATCGGCCGAAGCATGCTTCATCGTTTGTATTCCTTTGAAGATTCAAATATATATGAATGGAAAAAGTTTGCCCGATTCAGGCGGAAGCAGTATTATGACTGCTGAAAATGATTGAAAAACAGAAATCTTTCACTATCCATTCATAGTTGAATAACTTCATCGGTTGCAGTGACTGCACAAAATTACATATTGATTCATCAATACCAAAATATTTATTAAATCCTTGTCTATAAAGAAAGTTAATTTTAACACTAATTAATTTCTTTGTCCAAAAGCTCAAGGATTTCTTCCGGTTTGTCGACAATGTAACCGGCAAGATACTCCTGTAGCTCTGCGCGGCTTCTGAATCCCCATGTGACACCTATGGAGTCCACACAGGCACGGCGTGCCGTTTCCATGTCAACACCTGAATCACCTACATACAGTACATCCTGTTTCTGGATAAGAGCTTTTCCTAAAATACTGAAAACTACCGAGGGGTCGGGCTTGACGGGAACGCCTTCCCGCTGACCTTCGACGGCCACAAAGCTGATGTTGGGGAAGAAATGCTTGACAAGCGCTTGCGTAGCTTCGATGTATTTATTGGAAGCAACGGCCATTTTGATGCCTTTCTGCCGAAGGGTTTCGAGCAATTCGGGGATGCCCGGATAAGGCACCGTCAGATCCGTGTTGTGTACGTTGTAGTATGTTTTGAAATCCTTCTTGATGCGTTCGATGTTTTTGACGGTACGCTCGGTTTCCGGAAGGGCATGTTCGATGAGTTTGCTCACACCGTTGCCGACGAGCATGTTGTATTTTGACAATTCGTGTTCGGGATATCCGTTGAGGCGGAGCGCATAGTTGGTAGCTGTTCCGAGGTCGGCTATTGAATTGATAAGTGTGCCGTCCAAATCGAAAATAATCAGTTTTTTCATATATGCTAAGTATTTTGAAGTAATACGTTTTTCTTTTAGAACGGGTAGCCTACAGAGAAGTGGAGAGCAAAGTCGCGCTTGAAGTTGGGATGAACAAGTGGAAACCTTTCCTGCCCCTCCGCCGGATTGTATGCCTTCATACCGCTGTCGAGACGGATGAGGAAATAGTTGAAGTTCATGCGGAGTCCAAGCCCATAGGCTGCTGCTATCTGTTTATAGAATTTGTTGAAACGGAATTCTCCTCCCGGCTGGTTTTCGTAGTAGCGGATTGTCCAGATGTTGCCGGCATCGATATAGGCTGCCAGTTCGAACACCCAAAACAGTTTTGCCCTGTATTCCAGGTTCATGTCCAGACGGATGTCGCCACACTGTTCCATGAAGGAATTTACGGAGTTGTTACCGTTGAAGCTACCCGGGCCGAGGGTACGTACCGACCATCCGCGCACACTGTTGGCACCTCCGGCATAGAACCGCTTTTCAAATGGGAGAATCGTTGAGTTGCCGTAGGGGATACCAGCACCGGCTCCGATGTGGAACACAAGGGAATTGCGGCGGTCGAAAGAGTGGTTGTACGAATAGTCGAAATTGAATTTGACGTATTGTGAGTACTGAATACCGAAAATCTTGAAGCCTTGTGTAGCCGGGTCGATTTTCTGGTTTGTCAGCCGTGAAAAGGCGTTCAGCAGGTTACCGGCAGTTTCCATTCCCGCACGGAATGTGTAGATGTTCGGCTGATAGACGAAGTTCCCGATGCCGGTAGTGTTCTTTTTGTTCGTGTAGTAGAACGAATAACCCAGACGCATGATGAAGTGGTCCTCATAGGAATAGCGTAGGAGCGGGTTGTCGGATTCTATCTCGTCGAGGAATGAATCCGTGATTTTCGGGAGGTAGATATAGCTGATGTCCAGCAGGTCGAACTGATGGCTGATCATGCTTCCGCGTTCTGTCCATTTGTATTTCCAGCCACCGCCGGCTATCACGCGGGTGTATTCCGGACGTTCCTGATAGGAGAATGCCGTACCGAATTCCGTGTTGGCTCGGATTTTCTGCCGGAAACTCTTTTTGACGAACGGGAAGATGAATTTCGGGAAGTTGATGTTTACTTCTCCGGAATATTCCGCATAACGGTTGTTGATGAGTCCCGACATGTCGCCCGAAAGGCTTTCGTAATTGATACCCACTTTTCCTGTCAGCGTTTCCGAGCCGTGTGCCAGATTGCGGTGCTGATAGGTGGTCGATACGCCGAAGCCCAAATCGCCTTCCGAGTTGGTGCCTTCCAGCGAAACGGAAACGGTCTGCGATTTTCCTTTTGTCAGTAGGATATAGGTGTCGAGCCACAGTTTTCCGTCGAATTCACCGGCCGATTCGAAGCTGATGTTGATGAATTTCAGGATGCCCAGGCGGCCGAACGACTGGTAGGTACGGTCGACATCGGCGGAATTGTATTTTTCGCCCCGTTTGATAAAGCAGTTGTCGTCAATGATGGACGGACGGAGATACTTGTCGTCCTCATAAAGAATATTGATGCCTTTATGGGTGATGGTGTCTTCGTTCTGATAATCCTTGATGTTATGCTGCTTCGACGGGTCGTAGTTGGTAATGACGTAGATGTTGCGGATATAGAACGGACGGTGTTCCGTGTAGTTCTCTATCCGGCTGTTGGCATAAGGCGGCATCACGTTCAGTGTCAGGTCGACAGCCTTGCTGTTGGCAGTCGTGTCGGCTGTATAGGTGATGTATTCCTTATTGAAGCCGAAATATCCCTTTTTGCGCAGTCGTTCGGTGATGGCCTGACGCTCTTCATCGAGTTTTGTACGGTCGAAAAGGTCGTTGTTATGCAGCAGAAACTGCAGGGAATCCTGCATGATGAGCTTGTTGAGCGAATCGTTGGGGATATTGTAGCTGATGGAGTTGATGTAGTGCGGCTGTTTGGTAAGGATGTTGTAGTTGACTACAATTTTGTTCCTCTTAGAATTGACAACCGTGTCGACATTCACCTCCGCTTCCAGATAGCCTTTGTTGATGAGCGCCAATTTCAACTGGTTGGCCGAAGCCGTTGTCAGTGTGGAATCGTAGATGACGGGTGCCTGTCCCAGTCGGCGAATCCATTTGTTGTACCATTTTGTGCTGTCCTTGCCCGACATGTTGTAGAACGCCAATTGAAATTTCAATCCGCCGAAAATCTCGTGGTTAGGCGTTTGGCGCAGGAAGTTTTTCAATTGTTTTTCGTTGACAGTGTTGTTGTCGAGCACATTGATATGAACCTTGTTGACCAAATACTTTCCTTTGGGAACGTGCTTGGTCGAGCTGCAGGAAATAAAGAGCAGTAAAACGGCAACCCATGCCATTCTACAACAACAGCGTATTATGCGTTTAAACCTTTTGTTCACAGTCAGGCGTTTTGACATATCAAACTACAAAATTAGTATAAGTTGTCTGTTTACAAAAAATCGCAAAGCGAAAATATGTAAAATGCCGTCGGTTTTTCTGTTCTGAATTTCACCGAATCTTTATAGAATGCAGATAGGGGTTAAAACACAGCCACCCGCAGAGGCTCTCATTCTCTGCGGGTGGTGACTGTCGTTATCGGGTCGGCCCGGAGGGACTGTCCCGTTTAGTTGTTTTCCGGACGGAGCTTGCGTACAGTTTCGCCGGCACGCCACATTTCGCTGTCGTGCAGTTCCTTCAATTCCTTTTCAAGTCCGGCACGGTAACCTTCCTTGCTGTTGGAGTCAATGGAACGTTGTGCTTCGTTTCCGCATGCCACTTCGTTGTAGAGGTCTTCAAACACAGGACGTGTTGCATCGCGGAATTTCTTCCACCAGTCGAGTGCGCCGCGCTGTGCGGTAGTCGAACAGTTGGCATACATCCAGTCCATGCCGTTTTCTGCAATGAGCGGCATCAGCGACTGAGTGAGCTCTTCCACTGTTTCGTTGAAAGCTTCCGACGGAGTGTGGCCGTGTGCGCGAAGCGTGTCGTATTGCGCAGCGAAAAGTCCCTGGATGGCACCCATCAACGAACCGCGTTCGCCTGTAAGGTCACTGTAAACCTCGCGTTTGAAGTCTGTTTCAAACAGGTAGCCTGAACCTACACCGATACCCAATGCCAGAACGCGGTCCTTTGCACGGCCTGTTGCATCCTGGAATACGGCGTAGCTGGAGTTCAGTCCGCGTCCCTGTATGAACAGACGGCGGAGCGATGTGCCCGAACCTTTAGGAGCAACGAGGATAACGTCGATGTCGGCAGGCGGGATAATGCCTGTGCGTTCCTTGTATGTGATGGCGAAGCCGTGTGAGAAGTAGAGAGCCTTGCCCGGCGTGAGGTGCTTCTTCAATTTCGGCCAAACTTCGATTTGGGCTGCATCGGAAAGCAGGTATTCGATGATAGTAGCCTTTTCTGCGGCTTCTTCAATTTCAAAGAGCGTTTCTCCCGGCACCCAGCCGTCGGCAACGGCCTTGTCCCATGATTTTGAGTTTTTGCGCTGTCCGACAATCACGTTGAAACCGTTGTCGCGGAGGTTAAGGCTCTGGCCAGGACCCTGGATTCCGTAGCCGATAACGGCGATTGTCTCGTCCTTCAAAATTTCTCTTGCTTTCTCTAATGTAAATTCGTCGCGGGTAACTACGTTTTCGTCAACACCGCCAAAATTAATGATAGCCATTGTAGTTAAAATTTTGTCGTTTTTATGTAAGTTGTTTTTGTAGTCTCTTATCTGTTTTCAAAAATGAATTTAGCCTTGCATACGGCTACATTGTCATGAACGATTTCTAGCAGGCATTCGTCCGTAGAGTCGTCGATGCCGATGGTTACTTCTTCGTTTTCGCGGCATTCCTTGGCAAAGGAAATTTCAAACCGGTGGATGCGGTGCTTATCGTAGAAATCCACATTCCATTGGTTGAGTAGCACGCCGATATAGCGCAGCGTGTTCACATGACGGTTGAAGTCGATGTCCGACGAGCGGAATGTGTAGCTGCTTTCCCGCAGATGGTTGACGGTCTTGAACCTCGACTGGCGTTCGATGGGGCATTCCTTGGCCAGAATGTTGTCCCTCATGAATTCGAATGCCGTAATGTCGCAGCTTGAGCGGGTAGTGATGTCGATTACTGCCCAAATGGTCCGGGCGTATCCCAGCACATTGCCGTTGTCGTCTTTGATTTCAATGTGGCGTTCCGAAAAATGGCGGTTGTAGTTTTCCACCCATGTGGTGAGCGTATAGTGTTCGCCCACTTTCGGAAAGCGTGTCATTTCGATTGCCATTCTTGAGAGCACCCACGCCTGGTTGTGCTCCAGCAGTTTTGCGTAGCCCACGCCCCAGTAGTTGGCATGGAAGGTGGCAATTTCGATAATTCTCGAAGCCAGGAGCTGTAGCGGCATTTCGCGCTGTGCGTTGCATTCTCCGGCTGTCAGCATATGGCGGCAGCTGTAAAGCTGCTTACTCTCTGTAAGTACCATTAAGTTCTTCTTCTCTCTGTTTTTGATGTTCAAGAAACATGTTCAGATATTCTTCCTTCATTTTCGTCACAGCCACACGTCCGCTTCTGACAAATTGCAGGATGCCGTATTTTTTCAATTCTTCAAACAGGACTTCCGTCTCCTTGTTCTGTCCGGTTTTCTCGATAACCGTAAATTCCCGGTTCATTTCGAGGATGCGGGCATTGTGGCGGCGGATGATAGATTCCAGTTCTTTTTCATCGAGCAGCTTGTCGGTCGGCACCTTGTAGAGTGCAATTTCCTGAAAAACCAGTTCGTCGTCGGTATAGTAGAATGCCTTGAGCACATCTATGCGTTTGTCAATCTGTGTTACGGCTTTTTCGATGACGCTTTTTTCACTCCATACGGTGATGGTGAACTTGTGGATGCCCGGGATTGTGGAGGGCGACACCGAAAGGCTCTCAATGTTGAGGCTGCGTCGCGTGAATATGATTGATATCTGGCTCAGCAGTCCGACTCTGTTTTCGGTGAATACGGTGACTGTATATAATGTTTTTTCCATCATGCGTCGGTTTTTTAGTTGTAGCGTTCGGTTGAATTTACCAATATCGTGTCGATGCCGCTTCCTGCCGGTGTCATCGGGAATACCATGCCTTCCGGCTTGATGTTCACGTTCAGCAGATAAGCTCCCTTGCAGTCAACCATTCTGCGGATGGCGCCGTCGAGTTCTTCACGCGTGCAAACGTCTTCTGCCTCTATTCCGTAAGCTTTGCAGATCAGCGAGAAGTCGGGATTGGTCATCGGCGTTTGGCTGTAGTGCTTGTGGTAGAACAGTTCTTGCCATTGGCGTACCATGCCAAGGAAATTGTTGTTGAGCAGGATGATTTTTACCGGCACTTTGAATTCCAGAATCGTTCCCAATTCCTGAATGGTCATCTGCAAACCTCCGTCGCCGACAAACAGGCAAACTTCGCGGTCGGGTGCTCCGATTTTGGTTCCGATGGCGGCAGGAAGTCCGAAGCCCATGGTGCCGAGTCCGCCCGAAGTCACGATGCTGTCGGGCTGCGTATATTTGAAATAGCGTGCGGACAGCATTTGATTTTGTCCCACATCGGTTACGAGTACAGCTTTGTTTCCCGTCGCTTCCGACACCTTGCGTGCTACTTCGCCCATGTTTATCGGGCCTTCAGCAGGATGTATTTCCGGTTTGATGACCTTTTCTTCTTCTACGGCCTGCGGGTGCTCGAAGGTTGCCAGCCATTCTTTGTGGGTGGTTTTGCCAACCTGCGGTATAAGCTGGCTCAATACCTTCTTTGCATCGCCGAGAATTGCCACGTCGGCAGGAATGTTTTTGTTGAATTCCGAACGGTCGATGTCGATATGCACGATTTTCGCCTGTCGGGCGTATTTGTTCGGATCGCCCGTTACGCGGTCGTCGAAGCGCATTCCTACGGCAATCAGCACATCGCAGGCATTCGTCGCCACGTTGGCGGCAATGTTGCCGTGCATGCCTGCCATGCCTTTGTAGAGCGGATGGTCGGTCGGAATGGACGAAAGTCCCATCAACGTGTTGATGACCGGAATTTCGGCTTTCTCAGCCAGTTCAACCAGCTCTTTTTCAGCTTTGGCAATCATCACTCCGTGTCCGGCAATAATTAATGGACGTTGGGAGGAATTGATGAGTGCGGCAGCTTGTTCCACCGCTTCCGGATTGATTTTCGGTGTCGGGTTATAGCTGCGGATGAAGTTGCACTTTTCGTAACCCCATTCCATCATTCCTGTTTGTGCGTCCTTCGTCACGTCGATAACCACCGGACCCGGACGGCCGCTTGCGGCGATATAGAATGCGCGGGAGATAGCCCAGGGAATGTCCTCGGCACGGCGCACCTGGTAGCTCCATTTCGTTACCGGCTGCGTGATGCCGATAACGTCGGTTTCCTGGAAGGCATCGCTTCCGAGCACCTTGCTGTCGACCTGTCCGGAAATCACGACAAGTGGAGTGCTGTCGGTCAGTGCGTCGGCCACACCTGTGATGATGTTGGTGGCTCCCGGACCGGAAGTGACGATGGCCACGCCGATTTTTCCCGATACGCGGGCAAAGCCCTGTGCGGCGTGTACCGCACCCTGTTCGTGGCGAACAAGGATGTGGCGAAGACGGTCGGTATAGCCGTAAAGTACGTCATATACCGGGATAATCGCTCCTCCTGGATATCCGAATATGGTCTCGATGTTTTCGGCGAGCAATGAGCGGATAATCGCTTCTGCTCCTGATATCTGGTTACTCATAAAGTGCTTCTTTTGTTGGTTAGTCAATCATTCTTACTCCGCCTTTATCGGCCGACGAAACCATGGCTGCGTAGGCTTTCAGGGCTTTTGATACTTCACGCTGCCGTGAAGTAGGTGTAAAGGCTGCTTTTCCGCGGCTTTCTTCCGCTTTGCGGCGTTCGGCAAGCTGTTCGTCGGTCAGTTCTACCTTGATGGTGCGCTGCGGAATGTTGATGTCTATAATGTCGCCGGTCTTCACCAGTCCGATATTGCCTCCGGCTGCGGCTTCCGGCGAAATGTGGCCGATGGAGAGGCCCGACGTACCTCCTGAGAAACGCCCGTCAGTAATTAGGGCACATTCTTTTCCCAAGTGGCGGGACTTGATGTAGGAGGTAGGGTAGAGCATTTCCTGCATGCCTGGTCCGCCTTTCGGTCCTTCGTGGGTGATGACCACTACATCGCCTGCCACAACTTCTCCGCCAAGGATTCCGTCGACAGCTTCTTCCTGCGATTCGAAAACTTTTGCCGTTCCACGGAAATGGAAGATGCTTTCGTCGACACCTGCCGTTTTGACAACGCAGCCGTCAAGAGCAATGTTGCCGTAGAGCACGGCAAGTCCGCCGTCTTTCACATAGGCGTGTTCAAAATCACGGATACAGCCTTTGGCACGGTCGGTGTCGAGTTCGGTATAGTAGCTTTCCTGGCTGCCAAGTTGCAGGTTGCGAACGCCACAAGGGGCTGATTTCCATAGTTTCTCGGCTTCCGGACCAAAGTCGCTTCCGTCAATTGCATATCGGCTGATGGCTTCTTCCAGTGTCAGACCGTCGACTCGTTTGCATGAAGTGTCAATGATATGCTGTTTGCTCAGAATGCTCATGATGGAAAGTATGCCGCCCGCACGGTTTACGTCCTGAATGTGGTATGCGGAGTTGGGCGCCACTTTGCAAAGTACCGGCGTGTGTCGCGAGAGTCGGTCGATGTCAGCCATCGTGAAGTCGGCTCCGGCTTCGTGGGCTATGGCAAGCAGGTGGAGCACCGTGTTGGTGCTTCCTCCCATGGCTATGTCGAGAGTCATGGCGTTGAGCATGGCCTGGCGGGTGGCAATGTTGCGCGGCAGAACCGAGTCGTCGTCCTCTTCGTAGTAGGCGCGGCAGTTCTTTACGATAGTTTCCGCCGCTTTGCGGAACAACTCTTTGCGGTTGGCGTGAGTGGCAACAATCGTACCGTTGCCCGGTAGTGCCATTCCGATGGCTTCGTTCAGGCAGTTCATGGAGTTGGCGGTAAACATTCCCGAACAGGAGCCGCACGTCGGGCAGGCAAGGCGTTCGAGGTTGCTGACGGTTTCGTCGTCTACAGAGCTGTCGGCTGAGTCAATCATTACGTCAATCAGGTCGAGTGCGCGGTTTCCAAGATGTCCAGCCTCCATCGGTCCGCCCGAAACGAATATCGTAGGAATGTTCAGGCGCATGGCTGCCATCAGCATGCCCGGCGTAATCTTGTCGCAGTTGCTGATGCACACCATTGCATCGGCCTTATGGGCATTTACCATATATTCTACGCTGTCGGCAATCAGGTCGCGCGACGGCAGCGAGTAGAGCATCCCGTCGTGGCCCATGGCGATTCCGTCGTCAATGGCAATTGTGTTGAACTCGGCGGCGAAGCATCCTAATTTTTCAATTTCCTGTTTTACGAATTGTCCGATTTCGTGCAGATGCACGTGTCCCGGCACAAATTGTGTGAACGAGTTGACAACAGCTATAACCGGTTTTCCGATTTGCTCCTCTTTCATTCCGTTGGCGCGCCATAGTGCTCTCGCTCCTGCCATTCTTCTGCCGGCAGTGCTGGCGGCGCTTCTAAGTGGTTTGCTCATTTTTCGCTTTATATTAACAAAAAACCTTTCCATATATTCATAAGGAAAGGTCAATAGTTACTAACTAAAATATAGGGTAAGAATCACCGTTCCTCTTTTGCCGGATTAATGACGACTAGAGAAATTAGAGAAATAATACCGATAATTCCTATGTTGTTGTTTACTTTCATCTTTAAATTGTAATTCCTATTACGATTGCAAATGTAAAGGGAATATTTTAAAATGCCAAATATTTTTCAACAAATATGAGGAAAATCTTATAAAATGATAGTAAAAGCCTGTAAATGTGGGCAAATGCATTACAATTTATTCGGAATTTTGCGGTTATTCAATAAAAATATTCGTGAAATACATAAAAAAATAGTAATTTTGCACAGAATTTTAAATACCTATAAATATTTGCGTTAAGATGGAATGGTTAACATCCTTGTTTACTGAGCCGACTATAGCACACGACATTCTTGTTTATGCCATTGTGATTGCCTTAGGGGTATTGCTGGGGAAAGTGAAGATTTTTGGCGTATCGCTTGGGGTAACCTTTGTGTTGTTTGTCGGAATTTTACTTGGTCATTTCGGATTCAGCATCAGCAATGACACGTTGCTGAAGTTCATTCGTGAATTCGGTTTGATTCTGTTTGTTTTTTCAATTGGTATTCAGGTTGGTCCCGGTTTCTTCTCTTCGTTCAAAAAGGGAGGAATGCAGATGAACCTGGTTGCTACGATCGGTGTATTGTTGAATGTGGGAATTGCCTTGGCTATTTTCTATTTTGATGATTCTCTGTCAATTCCTCAAATCGTTGGTATTCTTTCCGGTGCCGTAACTAATACTCCGGGATTGGGTGCTGCGCAGCAGGCATTGGACGGCATGGCCGACAAGTATCCGACAGGTGCCGACGACATGTCAATGGGATATGCAGCTGCTTATCCGCTGGGAGTAATCGGTATTATCCTTTCGATGATTTTACTGAAGATTTTCTTCAAAATCAAAGTTGACAAGGAGTCAAAGGAAATTGAAGATGAAAAGGAATCTAGCCAGCTGAAGCCTCACGTGGTGACCTTTATGGTGGAAAATCAGCTGATCAATGGTAGAAATCTGAAAGAACTTCACGATATCATCGACCATAACTTCGTTGTTTCCCGCGTTAAAAAGGCAAACGGCGAAGTAATCATTCCGAATGCCGACACCGTGTTGCATTGTGGTGATTCGTTGTTGGTGGTTTGCTCCGTGCAGGATGAATCAGTGTTCAGTTCCGTTATCGGTCAGGTGATTCAAGAGGACTGGGAAACTTCTCCGGGACTGGTTGTTTCACGCCGTATTCTGGTGACTAAGAGTGAATATAACGGTCGCAAGTTGGGTTCGATGCGTTTGCGCATGGGTTACAAATTGAACGCTACTCGCGTAAACCGTGCCGGTGTAGACTTGCTTGCAAGCCCGAACTTGACATTGCAGGTGGGCGACCGTATCACTGTCGTTGGTAATCCCGACGATATTGATCGTCTGGCAACACGTTTGGGTAACTCCATGAAGCGTCTTCACGAGCCGAACATGGTGACGATGTTTGTCGGAATTTTCCTCGGTATCGTTGTCGGTTCAATTCCTATTGCTCTTCCGGGTATGTCGGCCGACCTTATGTTGGGTCTTGCCGGTGGTCCGTTGGTAGTGGCTATTCTTTTGAGCCGTTTCGGCTACAAGTTGAAACTTGTCACTTACACCTCTTCAAGTGCAAGTTTGCTGCTGCGTGAAATCGGTATTTGTCTGTTCCTTGCTTCTGTCGGACTTGCTGCCGGTGAGAAGTTCTACGATACGGTGTTCAATGCCCAGGGCTTGCGTTGGGTAATGTGGGGCTTTATCATCACATTCATCCCGCAGATGGTGATGGGAGTTTTGGCAAGAATGAAATTCAAGTTCAACTATCTGTCAATACTCGGTATCATGTCAGGTAGCTATACCGACCCCCCTGCATTGGCTTATTCCAACAAGGTGGCAAACAACGATGCTCCTGCCGTAGCCTATTCTACGGTTTATCCGTTGACAATGTTCCTTCGAGTCGTCACGGCGCAGTTGATAGTACTGCTGTTCGCATAGCGAAGGATTACGATAACAAAAAAACACCTGCTGAAATCGTTTCGGCAGGTGTTTTTTTGTGTTTAAGGTTGTTATATTGCTGTAGGGACGCACCCCAGGTGCGTCCGAACTGTCAAGAAAGTATGTTTGGATATCTTTGTCGTTCCTTGTTGGACGCACCTGGGGTGCGTAAGCAGTGAAACAGGGGGATTATCCGAGTTTTTCCTTGAGGAATTTTCCGGTGTAACTTGCCGGGCATGATGCCACCTCTTCCGGCGTGCCGCAGCACACTACGTTTCCGCCGGCATTTCCACCTTCCGGTCCCATGTCGATGATGTAGTCGGCACATTTGATAACGTCGATGTTATGCTCGATAATCACGATTGTATGGCCTTTCGCCAACAGGCGGTTAAATGATTTCAGCAGCGTATTGATGTCGTGGAAATGCAATCCCGTAGTCGGCTCGTCAAAAATGAAGAGCGTGGGCTGTTGCTTGTCCATGCTGAGGAAATAGGCGAGCTTGATGCGCTGGTTTTCACCGCCCGAAAGGGTGGACGACGACTGTCCCAGCTTGATATATCCCAAACCTACATCTTGCAACGGTTTCAACCGCTTTACGATTTTGCTTTCAATCGAGCCTTTCGATGCTCCGAAAAATTCGATGGCCTGGTTGACAGTCATGTTTAGCACGTCGTTGATATTTTTGCCGTTGTATTCAATTTCGAGCACTTCCTGCTTGTAGCGTTTGCCGTGACAGCTTTCGCAGGGCAGGGTGATGTCGGCCATAAACTGCATTTCGATAGTAATCGTACCTTCGCCCTTGCATTCCTCGCAGCGGCCTCCCTCGGCATTGAATGAGAAATAGCCTGCACTGAAGCCCATCTGCTTGGCTCCCTGCTGTTCGGCGTAGAGCTTGCGTATTTCGTCGAAGGCTTTCAGATAGGTGGCGGCGTTGCTTCGGGTTGATTTTCCGATAGGGTTCTGGTCGATAAATTCGATGGCTTTCACCATGCTCAGGTCGCCCGACAGCGATGTGTAGGCGCCCGGTGCGTCGCCTGCTTCACCCATGTGGCGCAGCATGGCTTTATAAAGAATGTCGCGTACAAGTGTTGATTTTCCCGAACCGCTGACTCCCGTAACGACAGTCATTACTCCGAGCGGAAATTTCACGTCAATGCCCTTGAGGTTGTTGTGCGCTGCACCTTTGATTTCGATGAAGTTGCGTGATTTCCGGCGCAGGTCGGGCACGGGGATGGTCAGTTCGCCGGTCAGATAGCGCACGGTGTAGCTGTCCGTTGCCTTTTCCAGTTCCGACACGTTGCCCTGATAAATCACCTTGCCTCCCAGTCGTCCGGCTTCCGGACCGATATCAATGATATAGTCGGCGGCGCGCATGATTTCTTCGTCGTGTTCCACTACCACCACCGTATTGCCGATTTGCTGCAACTGGCGCAGTACGCGAATCAGTTTCTCCGTGTCGCGCGAGTGCAGACCGATGCTCGGCTCGTCGAGAATGTAGAGCGAGCCTACCAGACTGCTTCCGAGCGAGGTGGCAAGGTTGATGCGCTGGCTTTCACCGCCGGAAAGCGACGAAGAAAGGCGGTCGAGTGTCAGGTATTCCAATCCGACGTCACACAGAAAGCTGATACGGTTTTTTATTTCCGTGAGCAGGCGTTTGGCTATCATGGCATCGGTTTCGCTCAGCGTAAGGTTGTCAAACCATTCGCGCAGGTCGGAAATCGGCATCTTTACGATGTCGGCAATCGTACATCCTCCCACTTTCACGTAGAGCGCATCCTTACGCAGGCGGCTTCCGTGACATTCGTTGCAGGTAGTTTTGCCTCGATAGCGTGCCAGCATCACTCGGTATTGTATCTTGTACTGGTTTTCTTCAATCATCTGGAAGAAGCGGTCGATGCCTTCCACTTTACGGTTTCCGTGCCATAGCAGGTCCTTTTCTTCTTCCGTCAGTTGGTAATAGGGACGATGGATAGGGAAACCGAGCGGAGCAGACGCATGGATGAACGCCTTTTTCCATTCGCTCATCTTTTCGCCGCGCCAGCACACTACGGCATCGTCGAACACCGACAGGGCCTTGTTGGGTATCACCAAGTCCTCGTCAATGCCCAATATCTTTCCGAAACCTTCGCATTTCGGACAAGCTCCGTAGGGGTTGTTGAAATTGAACATCTGGTCGGTCGGCTCGATAAAGGTCATGCCGTCTTCTTCAAAACGCTTTGAGAAACAGTGCTCTCGCACCGAACCGTCGGCCCATACCTTGATTTTACATTGGTCCATGCCCTCGTAGAACGCCGTTTCCAGTGAGTCGTTGATGCGGCTGATGGTGTCCGGGTCGTTGGCTACAGCCAGACGGTCGATGAGCAGGTTGCAGGCTGCTGTGTCCACTTTTTCCGTGCCGTCAATAATGTCGTCGATGGCATAAAAACTACCGTCCCATTCAATGCGCGAGAAGCCTTCCTTGCGGTAGATGTCGAGTTGCGTGTTGAATTCGCGTCCTTCCGGCACATTGATGGCAGTCAAAATGGCAAAGCGTGTACCCTCGGGATAGGTGGCAATGGTGGCAAGCACGTCTTCCACCGTATGCTTTTTCACCTGACGGCCCGAAACGGGGGAGTAGGTTTTGCCGATGCGGGCAAACAGCAGGCGCAGGTAGTCGTAGATTTCGGTCGATGTGCCTACGGTGCTTCGCGGATTTCGCGTGCTTACTTTCTGTTCGATGGCAATGGCAGGCGGCAGTCCCTTGATGTAGTCGCATTCCGGTTTCTGCATACGTCCCATGAACTGGCGCGCATACGACGACAGACTTTCCACATAGCGTCGTTGTCCTTCTGCGTATAGCGTGTCGAACGCCAACGACGATTTTCCCGAACCCGAAAGTCCGGTAATGACTACAAATTTGTTGCGTGGAATTTCTACATCAATGTTCTTTAAATTATTGACACGTGCCCCTTTGATTTGTATGCTCTTTTCTGCCATAAACTATACCTGCTGAAATAATTTACAAATTTAGATAAAAACGGCGAGATTCTACACCGGCAGAATAAAAAACAAGGC
>OLQD01000678.1_pt1 | contig 31654 bp, 20 predicted proteins | sample 1672841 | NCBI WGS metagenome assembly OLQD01 (sample SAMEA3136729, study PRJEB25190) | human gut metagenome | biome: human gut; feature: human-associated habitat; material: faeces | place: Austria | collected 2013 | reverse complement strand
GCTCCCTTCAGACCTCACCCTCAGCGCCTTGCGCTTCATCCTTTTTGCAAAGTCAAGACAATCTTGCAAGCAAGATTGTGAGACTATTGATAAACCCCTCCATTCTTATGAATAGACCTACACAGGATCTAGTAGCACGACGTGTGCCAACGATAGATACTGTGTAGGTCCAGATTAGTCAGACGCATGAACCTGTTTAGTCGTCATGCGTGGCGACTGAGCGTCGCGCTGATTACTTCTTCTCTGCAGGGATCACCTCTAGGAGTGTCACATCGAAGATAAGCGTGGAGAATGGCTCGATAGAAGATCCACTGCCATTAGCGCCATAAGCTAGGTCGTAAGGAATGTAAGCGGTCACCTGATCGCCCTCCTTCATCAGCTTAAGAAGCTCCGTCCAGCCTGGGATAACCTGATTGACTCCGAACTCGATAGGCTCCTCGCTCTTGTCAAACTCAGTGCCATCGACCAGTGTACCACGGTAAGTTACCTTGACCTTGTCACCGTCTACGGGAGACTTGCCAGTACCCTTCGTAGCGTAGCGATAAGCGAGACCAGACTTTGTCGTGAGGACACCGTCCTGCTTAGCAAAGTCCTCGATGGCCTTCTTGCCCTCCTCGAGGTTCTTGCCGTACTTCTCCTTGTTGTCGATCTCCTGCTTCTTATTGTAGTAGTTCTGAACGTAGTTGTACGCAGCCTCTTGATCCATTGTCATCTTGGTCGTATCGCCCTTGAGTGCATACTCTAGGTACTGAGTAAAGAGCTTAGCGTCGAGACCCTCCTTGGCAAGGCTCATAGCGGTCTGGACACCCTGGATCTGTCCTGCGAAGTAAGAGAACTTGGTCGTGTCGGCGATACCCTTCTTGAAGCCCTTGAGGAACTCCATCGAGTCTACTGGCATGCCCTGCATAGCCATCATCATAAACTGCTGACCTAGCTGCTGACCAGTCATATAACCCTGGATCATAGCTACGCTATCGCTCATGGCTGATAGCTCATTGTTGGTTTCACTCTTCTGAGCTGTCTTATTACAGCTGGCAAAGGCACAGACCATTGCAACCACTGCGAGGAGTGAGAGAATTGATTTCTTCATTGTAAGTTGTATTTAGGATATTTGTTTGCGATGTATCGTGCGGACTATTTCTATTTGTCCGTTGGAGTAGCTAGGGGAATAGGCTCGCCCTTGATCACCTCTAGTAGCTCGATCTCGAAGATCAGCGTAGCATAAGGCGGGATCATACCGCCTGCTCCACGCTCACCGTACGCAAGACGTGCGGGGATGTAGAGCTTAGCCTTGCTGCCCTCAGGGAGCAAGCATAGACCCTCGGTCCAGCCGGGGATTACTTGCAGGAGTCCAAACTTGGTAGGCTCGCCACGATCTACGGAGCTGTCGAACTTAGTGCCGTCGATGAGCGTACCCGTGTAGTGTACACGGACTGTGTCCTCGACCGTAGGACGAGGTCCCTTGCCCTCCTTGATGATCTCATACTGTAGTCCGCTCTGGGTCGTTTTGACCTCGGGACGCTTCCCATTGCTCTCGAGGAAGGCCTCGTTCTTCTCCTTTGTCTCCTGCATCTGCTGCTCTTGGAGCTGCTGGAAGTACTTGGAGAGAAAAGCTTGCGCCTCCTCATTGGTCATAACGGTAGGTTGCTCTAGAAGAGCAGCCGAAAAGCCCGCTAGGAGTAACTCCTTATTCACTGGATCGCCAGGCATCTGGGAGAGATTCTGGGCAAAGCCGATACCATTAGCGACGCCTAGCGCATAGGCTGCTGTATCAGCCGATGTGATGAGACGTGGAGGCTCTGCAGCCGTGAGTGCGCCTACGCCTACAAGTAGCGTCAGCGCAAGAGTTAAAATGCGATGTGTCATAGCTGTAATGTGTCTATACGATGTCTAGTAGCTCAATCTCGAAGATCAGCGTCATATTGGGTCGGATCACGTCACCAGCACCACGGCTACCGTAGGCTAGCTCGGAGGGTATCACGACGCGCCACTTACTGCCCACGGGCATCAGCTGTAGGATCTCTGTCCAGCCTGGGATGACCGCATTGAGCGGGAACTCAGCCGGCTCACCACGCTCTACGGAGCTGTCGAAGACGACGCCATTGATGAGTGTGCCGTGGTAGTGTACGCGCACCTTGTCAGTAGCCTTAGGCTTAGCGCCCTTGCCCTCCTTGATGATCTCGTATTGTAGTCCACTGGGGAGCGTCACGACACCACTCTTGTGGCGCATGATCTCTTGGTACTCCTTGCCAGCAGCAGCGTTGAGCTCTGCCTCCTCCTGTTGCAGGCGCATGAATAGCTGGTTGATCACCTCACGAGCTCGTTCGGTGGTCATCTGTGGCTCACGCTCAGCGAGAGCGTCTTGGAGACCTGCGATAAAGTCCTCAGAGGTGATCGCCTTGATTCCGGATGCTTTGAAGTTCTGACCGATGCTCAGGCCTAGTGCGTAGCTTACTTCGTCTTGTGGCATGGGGATATTCTATCTTTAGTTGAGAAATACTCCTGCAAAGGTAGCAATTCTTCACGAGATGAGACTGTTGTATAAAGGCGAATCGCTGTGTTGCTTTCGGGATTCGGCTTCGGTTACATACGGAGGTATGCTCCCTTCAGACCTCACCCTCAGCGCCTTGCGCTTCATCCTTTCTGCAAAGTCAGGACAATCTTGTTTGCAAGATTGTGAGAATGTTGACTTTTGCGACAATCTCGAGATGAGCATTCTAATGACTAGCGGAGAGTGACTCCCTCAGGCGAGATACGATCTCGTCGAGCGGACACTCCTGCTGCGTGCCGAGGGTCATATCCTTGATCGAGACCTTGCCGTCGCTCAGCTCTTGACTCCCCGCGATGATGACGTAGCGACAGCCTCTACTGTTGGCATAGGAGAGCTGTTTCTTCATCTTGTCCGCTGAGGGGTAGACCTCCGTCGGGAGTCCCGCCCGGCGTAGCTGGCGCGCTGTGGGGAGTAGTTTCTGCAGCTCCTCCTCGCCAAAGTTGACGATGAAGATGCGTTCTTCGGGAGCCATTGCGGTCTCAAACTTGCCCAGCGAAAGCATGATGTCGTAGATACGCTCGGCGCCAAAGGAGACGCCCACGCCTGAGACACCATCCAGCCCAAAGATACCCGTCAGATTGTCGTAGCGCCCACCACCGGAGATAGATCCCATCGGCGCATCGAGCGACTTAACCTCTAGGATAGCTCCTGTGTAGTAGTCCAGACCACGTGCCAGCGAAGGCGAGAAGGTTAGCTCCGTCATCAGGTCGCTCGTGTCGACATGATCTAGGACGTACTCGAGCTCTTCCAGCCCCTTGAGCCCTATCTCAGAGTCAGCGAGTAGCTGTCGGAGCGTTGTCACCTTGTCCCGATTGCTCCCCTCTAGCGTCAGCACCTTGCGAACGGGCTCTAGCAAGTCTGGATCAAAGCCACTCTCGACGAGGTCTGCCAAGACAGCCTCCGCAGAGGTTTTGTCCAGCTTGTCCATACAGATGGTCAACTGCGCTAGGCGGTCAGGTGCCTTGATCACCTCAGCAATGCCCGCCAATATCTTGCGGTTGTTGAGTAGTAGTGTGGTACGCAGATCCAGCCGACGGAAGACTTCGTCGATCATATAGACAAAGTCCACCTCCGGCATCAGCGAGTCGGTACCGATGACATCGGCATCGCACTGGTAAAACTCGCGATAGCGACCCTTCTGCGGTCTGTCGGCACGCCATACGGGTTGCATCTGGTAGCGCTTGAAGGGGAAGGTCAGTTCGTTGCGGTGCATCACCACATAGCGAGCGAAGGGTACGGTTAGATCGTAGCGTAGCCCACGGTCACAAAGACGAGCCGCCAACGCTGCGGGAGACTCCTCAGCAAAGGTCTCTGCGTCAATCCCCGCCTTATAGTCGCCCGAGTTGAGGATCTTAAAGAGTAGTCGGTCTCCCTCTACACCATACTTGCCCGTGAGCGTAGTCAGCTGCTCCATAGCGGGCGTCTCGATCTGCTCGAAGCCGTAGAGCGCGAAGACAGAGCGTATCGTATCAAATATATAGTTGCGTCGGCGCATCTCCTCAGCACCGAAGTCTCTTGTTCCCTTAGGTATCGAAGGTTTACTCATAGCGTTTAGCCGTTGCGATTCGTTTGTATAGCGTTTGTGTTACGGGGTAGTCATTGCGCTCATCAGTTGGATAGTGCGTCTCCTCGAGCTTGGACCACTCCGCTAGGTTGATCTCTGGGAAATGTGTGTCAGCATCCGGCACGACTGTGTCGACCATTGTCAAGTTCAGGTGCGTAGCGTAGGGTAGGCCACTCTTGTAGAGCATCCCGCCCCCCATGATGTAGACGCGCTCGTAGCCCGCCTGCTGGCAATGCTGTAGTGCCTGCTCTAGCGTGGAGGTGACATAGTGCGTCGTGGCATCGCCCTCGGTCAAGGTGCGAGAGACCACGATGTTGCAGCGTTTGGGCAGTGGACGAGCTCCGATGGAGTCCCAGGTGTGTCGTCCCATGATGACCGCGTGTCCCGTCGTAGCCGCCTTAAATCGGCGCAAATCATCACTCAGACGCCACGGCATAGTGCCATCACGCCCTATCGCACGGTCACGCGCCGTCGCCACTATAATCCATACTTCCATACTCAGACAAACTAATTTGGGAGCTAAGGTACGAAAATTAGAGATTAGAGGAGAGAGGTTAGAAATTAGAGGTTAGAGATTAGAAGTTAGATTCTAGAAAATCTAGTGCCACTAGAAGCACTAGCCCCACTAGTGCCACTAGCCCTCTAATCTCTAGCCTCTAATATCTAAAGTCTAATCTCTAACTTCTAAAGTCTAATCTCTAATCAAAAAGGGGCGAACCTCCGTTCGCCCCTTTTTTGATTCTAGTGCCTTACCACTACGCGGTAAGTATCGCCCGCTACGCAGACTAGGTAAACCCCGTCCGCATAGGGTGTCAGGTCAATTTGCAGCGTGCCTCGATCATCGGCACGACCCGCATAGAGCCGCTCGCCAGTCATGCTGTGCAGCGTCACTTCGCTGGCAGGTGCTACACCCTCCACGATGACATAGTCAGTCGCTGGATTCGGGTAGAGCTTCACTTGCTGCGTGACGGTCGTCTCCACGCCTGTGTGATCCACAAACGTCGCCTTGACCTCCGTCACATCTGTGACCACAAAGCTCCGGGTAGCGAGGATATCCTCGCCGTTGGCCGTCAGCTCCGTCAGTATGCACTGCGCATTCTTGCCTGTAGCCTTAACCGTCAGAGTCGTACCATACGGCACTGCCTTAAGGTCTACTGGCTCAGCGATCGTGATCTCTCCATGCTCGTTGCTCGTCAGCGTCACTGCAAACGTCTTCTTCGTGAAGGTTGCCTTGACGGTCAGGTTATCCTTGACAACGATCTTCTTCGTAGCGAGGATATCCGTGCCGTTGGCTGTGAGAGCTGTCAGTTCGTAGCCCTTAGCTGGCGTAGCGTTGATCGTCAACTCTGTGCCGTAAGCCACAGCATTCAAACTGGTGGCACCCGTAGCGGTGATCGTACCCTCACCCGCCTTAGTTAGAGATACAGCGAAGTTCTTCTTCGTGAAGGTCGCTTTGACGGTCATATTATCCGTGACAACGATCTTCTTCGTAGCAAGGATGTCCGTGCCGTTGGCTGTGAGAGCCGTCAGCTCGTAGCCCTCGGCTGGTGTAGCGACAATCGTCAACTCCGTGCCGTAGGCGACTGAGTTAAGATTGCTAGCACCTGTTGCGGTGATTGTACCCTCGCCCTCCTTAGTTAGAGAGACAGCAAAGTTCTTCTTCGCAAAGGTTGCCTTGACGGTTAGGTTGCCGGTCACGACTACCTTCTTGGAAGCTGTGATGTCAGCGCCACCAGCCGTAATGGATACAAGCTCATAGCCCGTAGCTGGTGTAGCAACAATCGTCAACTCCGTGCCGTAAGCGACAGAGTTGAGGTTGCTAGCACCCGTAGCGGAAATCGTACCCTCACCCTCCTTAGTTAGAGAGACGGCGAAGCTCTTCTTAGCAAAGGTCGCCTTGACCTCCGTCGTACCCTTGATCACAACTTTCTTCGTTGCGAGGATATCCGTTCCGTTGGCAGTGAGAGCAATCAGCTCGTAGCCCTCAGCAGGTGTCGCATTGATCGTCAATTCTGTGCCGTAAGCGACTGAGTTGAGGTTGCTAGCACCCGTAGCGGTGATCGTACCCTCACCCTCCTTAGTCAGAGAGACGGCGAAGCTCTTCTTCGTGAAGGTTGCCTTAACCTCGACAGCCTCCTTGACAATCACCTTCTTGGAAGCGAGGATATCTGTACCGTTGGCCGTGAGCGCAGTAAGCTCATATCCTGCAGCTGGCGTAGCGACAATCGTCAACTCCGTGCCGTAAGCTACAGCATTCAAACTGGTGGCACCCGTTGCGGTGATTGTACCCTCACCCTCCTTAGCGAAGGTGACAGCGTAGCTCTTCTTAGCAAAGGTTGCCTTGACGGTCAGGTTGTCCTTGACAACGATCTTCTTCGTAGCTGTGATGTCTACACCATCAGCGACGAGAGATTGAAGTTCGTAACCCGCAGCAGGTGTAGCAACAATGGTCAACTCCGTGCCATAAGCCACAGCATTGAGATCATCTGCACCTGTCGCGGTGACTGTACCCTCACCCACCTTGTCGAAGGTGACAGCAAAGTTCTTCTTCGCAAAGGTTGCCTTGATAGTCATAGGCTCGGTAACCTCGATGCTCTTCGTGTCGGAGATGTCCACATTATTAGCCACCAAAGCGACCAATTCGTAACCCTCGGCAGGCGTTGCTGTGATCGTGAGCTTCGTACCATAAGGCACAGCGCTCAGATCCTCCGCGCCACTGGCTGCTAGAGTACCCTCGCCCATCTTAGTCAGTTCGACGGCAAACGTCTTCTTGACGAAGGTCGCCTTAACTGCGACAGCCTCTCTGACCACTACCTTCTTAGTAGCAGTGATGTCCGTACCGTTGGCCTCTATAGACTTAAGTTCATAGCCCGTAGCTGGTGTAGCGACGATCGTCACCTCCGTACCGTAGGGCACAGCCTTCAGATCCTCCGCACCAGTGGTCGCTAGAGTACCCTCGCCCTCCTTAGAGAGCGTGACCGCAAAGGCCTTCTTCGTAAAGGTCGCCTTGATCGTCATATTCTCCTTGACGATCACCTTCTTGGAGGCAGAGATATCGGTCTCGTTAGCCATGAGCGAGGTCAACTCATATCCCGTGGCAGGCGTCACAGAGACCGTCAGCTCCGTACCATAGAGTACCGAGTTAAGGTCGTCAGCTCCCGTCACCTCAAAGAGACCCTCGCCGACCTTCTCCGTAGAGACCTTCAAGTGCTTCTTGGCAAAAGTCGCCTTGATCGTCATATTCTCCGAGACCACCACCTTCTTGGTCGCAAGGATGTCCCTACCATTGGCTGTGAGCGAGGTCAGTTCGTAGCCTGCCGCTGGAGTCACCTCGATCGTCAGCTCCGTGTCTGGCGCCACCTCATCAAGGTTGCTAACGCCAGGCACCGTGATCGTACCCTCCTCCTGATTGAAGATGAGCGACACGCTGCAGGTGAGCGGCATAAAGGTCGCCTTCACCTCTGTGGCTTCCGTGACGAGGAACTTCTTCGTAGCCAATATGTCCTTACCATTAGCCGTCAGGGCTGTGAGCTTGTAGCCATCAGCAAACTCCGTGATGACCGTCAGCTCCGTGCCGTATGGCACCTTCGTCAGGTCTGGAGCACCTATGATAGCGACCATGCCGCCCGTAGTTGCTGAGCTGGTCACAGCAAACGTCGGTACCTCTGAGCCCGCATAGTCAGACCAGTTATTACTTTGGTAAGACTGCGCCTGCCAATTCTTAGCCGTAGCCTTCGTTACATGATCGGCGAAGCATAGGTTCCCCTCTTTTGTCGACTCCTTGTCCACGACCTGTAGCATGCCAGCCGTCTTACCTTGGCGATCCGGCAAGCTATTTATCAAGGCGGTCATAGCACTCGTCTTGATCTGATTAATGCTGCAGCGCAACCAGCTTAGCTCACGGCACTGGAGCAGGTCTATACCGCTCAGCGCATTGTCGCTACAGTCTAGCTTCGTCAGTGCGCGACATGTGTAGAAGTCCAAGCTGGTCAACTTATTGCTGGAGCAGTCAAACTCTTGTAGCGCGACACCATCCGAAAGGTTTAGGCTGGTCAATTGATTCTTGTTGCACTTGAGCGTTGCCAAAGCACGACACCCCGACAAGTTCAAGCTCGCCAACTGGTTTTGCTGGCAATCAAGCGTTGTCAAGCGATTGTTCTTGGACAGATCTAGACTGGCTAGTCGATTGTCGTAGCAATTGAACTTTGTGAGGACGGTACAGCTCGTCACATCTAGGCTGCTCAGTTGATTCTTCCAGCAGTAGAGCGTGGTCAAGTTGCTCATCCCCGAGACGTTGAGGCTCGTCAGTTGATTGCTCTGACACTGTAGCTCCGTCAAGGCGGTACAGCCCTGAGCATTTAAGTTCGTCAGTTGGTTCTCCTGGCAGTAAAGCTGTTTCAAAGCGGTACAGCTCGACACATCTAGGCTGGTCAGTTGATTGCTCTGACACTGAAGCTTTGTCAAGGCGGTACAGCCCGACACGTCCAAGCGTCTCAGCGGATTGCTCTGACAGTCTAGCTCGGTCAAAGACTTACAGCCTGAGGCGTTAAGACTGGTCAGTTGATTGCCGTAGCATTGTAGCTTTGTCAAGGCACGACAAGCAGATATATCTAGTCGGATCAGTTGGTTGGTATGACAGGAAAGCTCTTTCAGGCCACTACAACCAGAGAGATTGAGCTGGATCAGCTGATTTTTTTCGCAAGAGAGGCTTTCTAGAGTACTGTGGTTCGAGAGGTCTAAGCTGTTCAACTGATTGCTGACACAGTTAAGCGTCTTCAGGGCTCTGTTTTCCGACAGATCTAAGTTAGACAGTTGATTGTTGGAGCAGTTCAGCGTTGTCAAGGCAGTACTCCTTGTTAGGTCCAGTCCTGTTAACTGATTGCCAGAGCAGTCAAACTCGGTCACATCGCCTAGGATGGTGACAGTCTGGCTAGTGAGTATGCACCTATGACTTTTTCCGTCTGGAAGAGGGGTGTCCTTGACACCTTTGATGATGATATCTCCTTTCGCCTTAATACTCAGATCTATTGTCTCTCCGATAGCTTTGGCGGTCGTCATCGTGGAGACACCGTTTCCCATATCGATAGAACAAGGTGAACCTTCTGACCACAGAGGGGTCCAGTTTTTTTCTTTTGCTATGGCTAGATCAGAAGGTCTACATAGATTTTTTTCGTCTGGACCAGAATCCATAACTCTAAATTCTCCAGAGCTCTTGCCCGTGCGATCCGGTAGGCTATTCACTAGCTTTGTCATGGCCTCTCCGTTAATGCGATTGTTGTAGCACTCAAGCCATGTCAAGGCGGTGTTCTTTGACACGTCCAAGCTGGGCAGTTGATTGTCGTAGCAGTAAAATATTTCCAAGACGGTGTTCTTTGACACGTCCAAGCTGGTCAGTTCATTGCCACTACACTCAAGCCATGTCAAGGCGGTGTTCTTTGACACGTCCAAGCTGGTCAGTTCATTGCCACTACACTCAAGCCATGTCAAGGCGGTGTTCTTTGACACGTCCAAGCTGGGCAGTTGATTCTGCTCGCAGTCAAGCGTTGTCAAGGCGGTGTTCTTTGACACGTCCAAGCTGGGCAGTTGATTGAAGGAGCACTCAAGCTTTGTCAAGGCGGTGCTCTTTGACACGTCTAAGCTGGGCAGTTGATTCTGCTCGCAGTCAAGCGTTGTCAAGGCGGTGTTCTTTGACACGTCCAAGCTGGTCAGTTGATTCCAAGGGCACTCAAGCGTTGTCAAGGCGGTGTTCTTTGACACGTCCAAGCTGGTCAGTTGATTGAAGGAGCACCCAAGCGATGTCAAGGCGGTGTTCTTTGAGACATCCAAGCTGGTCAGTTGATTTTGGTAACAGTAAAGCTTTGTCAAGGCGGTGTTCTTTGACACGTCCAAGCTGGTCAGTAGATTTCTCTCGCAGTTAAGGTATGTCACATTGCCTCGGATGGTGATTGTTTGGCTGGTGAGGGTGTATGATGGACGATATGTGTCCGTTTGGGCGGACTCTTTAACGCCATCGATAGTTACACCTCCATTCGCTTTGATTGTCATGTAGATTTTTTCTCCGACAGCTTTGGAGGTGGTCATGGTGATGACCCCTTCGGCGAGGAGGGAACTGGAGGTGAGCAACGTGCCGAGGAGGACGAAGAGCCAAATGCGTAGTTGTTTGCTCATAGGGTGGTTGATAGTGATTAGTAGGTAGTAGTTGGTGGATAGTAGTTTCTCAATTTCGCAAATTCCACGAGTAACGATTTGTAGGGACGCTCGGTCGAGCGTCCGTTGTCGTTAAAGCGAGACGTATAGCTCGTTGTAGGGACGCACGGAAGTGTCAAGTCGGATGGCGTCCGTCCCCGTTAAAGCGAGACGATATCAATACTTGTCTTGCCGTTCTGCAACGGACGCACAGATCGTGCGTCCCTACACGGCAACGTATCGCTTTGATACAACGGACGCTCGACCGAGCGTCCCTACACAGGGTTACTCGTCTCATGAGACTTGTCAGCACCCTCTATTCGAAGAAGATGGTGTAGTAGCGTACAGGGTTCTGCAGGATCCCCAATTCCTTCTTAGGTTTACCCGTGATGCTGTTTCTATCTAGCAAAGAGGAGAACACCTTGCTAAGACAAACACTCAGCGGATGACCTACGTGAAGCTCCTTGATCTTGTTGCCATTGGCATCTTCGCAGATGATGGGCCTGAGGATAGGCTGTCCACGGAAGACGCATCTCTTGTCAGTAACCTTTTCTGACCAGTGAGAGACCTCGTAGATCTCCAAGACTACGTCATCGTACACGACGAATACGTAGGGGATGCCTCTGACGCGATCCATTCCAGCTTTCCAATCTCCAGCCACCTGCTCGTAGAAGTTGTTGGAAGAGCTGTTGGTGAGGCTGTAAGTGACAGGGACATTTACCGCCGCAACCTCTATTGCGGATACGTTTTTGTGTCCTTGAGCCTTCAGCTTTGAGATGACTGAGTTTACGGTGTTTGGTCCTTGGAGTTCACTCGTTGGAATGATGTCGAGGATCGTCTGTCCTAAGTTAATCATAGATTGTTTGTTTTATAAGTTAAGTAATTGATTCGTATTTGCAGGGAGGGTCGTATGGAGGTACGACGAGGGGGCTTGTGCTGGGTGTAGCGTGGCACAAGCGTGTAAAGAGACGACAAACGGGGCGGACGCGGATGGCGTCAGCCTGCGGGTCGTGTGATGTGGATGATGGGTTGCCCCTGTACAGTCGCCTAGAGGGCGTCTCTGCGCGCGTTTTCGGGGGGGGGGGGGGGTAAACATGCTGTCTGTCAGCGATATGTGACGACAGAGAGGCTCTGAGACGTATATACGAGCGTACGAGAGGTCAGGGTGCAAGGTAACGGCCTCGCTACACGGACGTGTGGTGAGGCGGTCGTGGTGAGACCTCGTGGTACTATAATAATAGGTCGTACCGCTACTATAATCATAGGTGCCCTGGCACCTGTCAACGCTATACGCTGTCGTACTCATACGGACGTTACGTGGTTACGGTGCGGATGGAGGCGCACCACAAGCGTGTGACGATACACCCTGAGCCGTAACCTTTTGCGCAAAGTTATACCTTTATTTTGAGTTGTGCAAGAGATTGGAAATTAGCTGTTAGCTGTTGGCCTTTGGCTGTTAGCTAGAGCCATCGGAGGGATCGGAGGGGTAACGGTTGTAGGGACGCTCGGCCGAGCGTCCGTCCCCGAACCAGTCGTGACGTATAATGACTAGATGCTGTAACCTTTGATACAACGGACTCGCCGAAACGACTACTGTAGGGACGCTCGGTCTGAGCGTCCGTCCCCGTCAAGGTCATGATGCTGTAACTTTCGTTCGACAACGGACGCACAGATCGTGCGTCCCTACAGCGGGTTACTCGTCTTGCCGTACTACGACTATCGCGGTGACTAGTCGAGGAGCTTCTGTGCCTCCTCCTGTAGCTTAGCCTTGCTCTGTGCGCCGACGAGCTTGCTGACCATCTCACCGCCCTTGAAGAAGAGGATCGTTGGGATGTTGCGGATGCCGTACTGACTGGGCAGGTCGCTGTTTTCGTCGACGTTGACCTTGCCGATGATGATCTTGCCGTCGAACTCCTCAGCGAGCTCCTCAATCATCGGGCCGATCATCTGACAGGGACCACACCAGGTAGCCCAGAAGTCTAGGATCATCGGTTTGCCCTCAGCCATCAGACCGGCTATATTTGCATCTGTTATTTCCATTGCCATAGTTCTTGTGTATTTAGAGTTAGTATGAAATGTCTTCTATATAATAGGTAGGGACTATCACTTAGCTGTCTGCACGGTACACTGGATCTGGTACTTCTTGACGATCTCTAGGAGCCACTTGCCGGGCTCTATGCTGGGTGCATACATGGTGGTCGTGTAGGGTACCATAGAGGAGCAGAAGGTTATCTCTAGCTCCGTCTTACCGGGGTGATCCTTGATTGCGTTGCCCAGCTCGATAGCACCCTCGAGGGTGTTGGGGCGGTCGAGTATCTCCTCCTCGCCGTCGGCACCCTCTTCGTATGCAACCGTTGGGGTGGCGTCTTCGCCCTGACTCAGATTGATGGTCAGCTGGATGCTCCTGAAGGCATCCTCAGTGATGTCTGAGAGGAGCTGCATGCTCTGCACAGTGCGGTAGAGGCGATTCGGATCGTATCGGCTTGGCGTGACGCTCATCTTCGCTAAGATGGCTAGTCCTTCCTGTGCAAAGTTACCGAAATTTACGTAATCCTGCCCAAAGAGCGGTATCTCGCCCGTGCCAGAGGTGTCTTCGATCTGGATAATGGCGTAAGGCTCGTTTCGCTTGCTAATGCCTTGACGCACCTTGGTGACTAGCCCGGCGCTGGTGAGCTGCGTGAGCCCTAGCTCGGCAAAGTGCTCTAGGTCGGAGGCGGGGCAGTTGCAGATGTTCTCGATGATAAAGGCGTAGGGGTCTAGCGGGTGGGCGCTCAGGTACATACCTATATAGGTCTGCTCCTTGGTGAGTCGCTCTAGATGGCTCCAGGGCTCGACATCCTTGGGGGGCATTGGCTTGGGAAGCTTGACACTGGGGTCGCTATCGCCAAAGAGTGAGGCCTGCACCTGCGTGCGCTCGCTCTCGAGGATCTTGCCGTACTGCATGAGTGCTGTGAGGAAGGTCTCGTCCTTGCCATAGGAGAGGCTGCTGACGCTACTCTTAGGGATGGGTGCGAAGTAAACCTCTCGCTCGATGCCAAAGTTGTCGAAGGCACCTGACAGGATGAGTGCCTCGAGCGCACGTCGTGAGCAGTTGCTCAGGTCGGTGCGCTGGAAGAAGTCGTACACGTCTTGGTAGGGGCCATGCTCCTCGCGCTCCTGTATGATAGCCTGAGCGACTGATAGCCCTACGTGTGAGATACCTCCGAGGCCAAAGCGTATGACGCCCTCTTTGTTTGCCGAGAAGGCGGAGAAGCTCTCGTTGACGTCTGGCCCCTTGACCTCTAGTCCCATGTGCTGCACCTCCTCGAGGTACTTGGTGAGCTTGTCGGACTTGTTTTGGTTGCAGGTCAGTAGCGCAGCCATAAACTGTGCGGGGTAGTGCGCCTTGAGGTAAGCGGTCTGGTAGGCGACCCAGGCGTAGCAGACGGAGTGACTCTTGTTGAAGGCGTAGCTGGCAAACTTCTGCCATCCGTCGTAGATGCGCTCGAGGGTGTCACGTGGATGGCCCTTGGCGACACCGTTTTCGACAAACTTGATGCGGTACTTGGCCATCTCTTTTTCCTTCTTCTTACCCATCGCCTTACGTAGGCTATCGCTGTCGCCTCGTGTGAAGTCGCCCAGCACACGAGAGAGGATCATCACCTGCTCCTGGTAGACGGTGATGCCGTAGGTGTCCTTGAGGTAAGGCTCCATCTCGGGTAGGTCGTAGGTGATCTCCTGACGACCATGCTTGCGCTCGATGAAGGTGGGGATATTGTCCATAGGCCCTGGGCGGTAGAGCGCATTCATAGCGACTAGATCCTTAAACTCGGTCGGCTCTAGCTGCTGTAGGTACTTGCGCATGCCTGGGCTCTCAAACTGGAAGGTGCCGACGGTGTCGCCGCGTGAGTATAGATCGAAGGTCTTGGGGTCGTCGACGGGGATCGTGTCGATGTCTAGGTCTATGCCGTAGCTCATCTTGATGTTTTCTAGGGCATCGTTGATGATGCTGAGGGTCTGCAGACCGAGGAAGTCCATCTTGATCAGTCCCGTGGGCTCGATCACCTTACCCTCATACTGCGCTACCAGCTTGCGCTCGTTGGTGTCTGGGTCGATGGCGGTAGAGAGGGGGACGACGTCGCTGACGGGCGGACCGCTGATGATGACACCGCAGGCGTGTACGCCGGTGGTACTAGCTGTACCCTCTAGCTGACGGGCATAGCGGATCGTATTGGCTAGCTGCTCGTTCTGACTAACGGATGCCTCGCGAAACTCTTGGTTGTTTTGCACCATCCACTCGAGGTTGAGGTGCTTGACTCCCTCGGGTGCTCTATCGGGGATGAGCTTGCAGAGCCTATTGGCTTGGTCTAGCGGTAGCTCCTCGACGCGAGCCACCCCTTTGATCGCTCCTTTTGTAGCCATCGTGGTGAGCGTGATGATGTTGGAGACGTGATCGCGACCATACTTATTGGTGACCCACTCGAGGACACGCCAGCGGTTCTTATCGTCAAAGTCAATGTCGATATCGGGCATGGAGATACGGTCGGGGTTGAGAAAACGCTCGAAGAGCAAGCCGTACTTGATCGGTTCGATCTGCGTGATCGAGAGGCAGTAAGCGACCGCAGAGCCAGCAGCGGATCCACGACCGGGACCGACGCGCACGCCTAGCTGTCGGGCTGCTGCGATGAAGTCCTGCACGACGAGGAAGTAGCCGGGGAAGCCCATGTTCTGTATCACGCCCAGCTCCATGTCGATGCGCTCCTGTACCTCTGGGGGGACGGGGTCTCCGTAGCGCTTCTTGGCTCCCTCGTAAGTGAGGTGGCGCAGGTAGTCGTCTTCGCTAGTAAAGCCCTCGGGAAGCTCGAAGTGAGGCATCAGCGGGGCGTGGTCGATGCTGTAGTACTCCACCTTGTTGCACACCTCTAGCGTGTTCTCCAGTACGTCTGGGTAGTCGGCAAAGAGTGCTGTCATCTCTTCGGGCGACTTGAGCCACTCCTGCTTGGTGTAGCGCATACGATTGGGATCGGAGATGGGCGTATTGGTCGTCATGCAGATCAGGTGATCGTGCGCCTCGGCATCCTCCTCGTTGAGGAAGTGGGTGTCATTCGTAGCGATCACCTTGATGCCCAGCTCCTGACCTATCTTGAGCACCTCCTGAGCCACCAGCTGTTGCTTCTGATAAGTCTCTTGACCACCTAGAGGGTCGCTATTCGGGTGAAGCATGATCTCTAGGTAGTAGTCCTCGCCGAAGGTCTCCTGATACCATCGAGCCGTCTCGCGCGCCTCGTCGAGACGCCCGTGCAGGATATGCTGCGCTATCTCCCCACCGAGGCAAGCACTCGAGGCGATGATCCCCTCGTGATGCTCCGTCAGGAGCTTCTTGTCAATACGTGGCTTGTAATACTCACCATGCTCCCACGCTATGGAGACCATCTTGATGAGGTTGCGGTAGCCCTGGAGGTTTTTGGCTAGGAGTATCAGGTGGTAGCCGCTGCGGTCTATGCTGCGGGTGGGGTTGTCGGGGTCTTTGGCATCTTTGTCCTTCAGCTCGAGCGAACGGCGCGCTACGTACACCTCACAGCCTATGATCGCCTTGAAGAGACTCTGCTCGATCGTCTTGATCTCCCCTTCGATGCGCGCGATCTCGTCTGCGTTGGACGCATCGGCTTCTAGCTCTTTGATCTGCTTGCGGAGCGACTTGATCTGGGCGAGCTTGTCGCCGTTGATCTTATCGTTGGCATAGTTGGTAAAGTTCTTGATGCCATACATAGCACCGTGATCGGTGAGCGCAATGCCCGGCATACCGCAGGCGACCGCCTTGTCGACGAGCTTCTCGACGGGCGCCATACCATCTAGTATAGAGTAGTGCGAGTGAACGTGCAGCGGTACGTACATACGTGTCCCAGCCGAGGGACTATGGGGAGTGTCGGGAGTGTGATTCATGAGACTGAGCGTGAGATGTAAAGAGGTGCGAGCGAGCTTCGGGTCGCTCTCTCGGGTGCAACGATGCTCCCGCAAATCCTCCCTACAAAGATACACTATTCGGCGCAAATGATCCCCGACGAACCTCCGTAATGTGTCTTCTTGTCGGGACGCACGAGCGCCCCACGTAACCCTGTAGGGACACACGATCTGTGCGTCCGTTGCGCCAAATCGTTACTGAGTCCGTGTTTTAATGGGGACTATTTCAACCCAAGTTTGACGGGCGGCGCCGTTTGGGACTGGGCAGATGTTGATCGTTTTGTGGCGTTGCTTCTCTTTGTGGTCTATGGAAGTGCTTGCAGGCTACAGACAGACATAGAGTACACTGGAGCGCAGAGCACTGGGGGGAGGCATATTACCTTTGCATAGTCTATCTACTAGGAAGACGGCTTCGCACATTCCTCCCTCTACAGCATCTCTCTGAGTACAATCTTTGGGACAAAGAGATAACGGGACCACCTCACCATCGTGAGATGATCCCGCTATCGGTATGTATGGTTGTAGTGCTAGACTACTCCTCTTCTGGTTTTGACGCCTCGTCCTCTTCGTCCTCCTCGTCGTGGAACTTGAGTAGCGTGTTGATCTCCTCCTGGAGCTTGGTGTGCACCTTATAGAGCTCGTCGACAGAGAGAGGCTCCTGCTCGTCGAGCGTGACTAGCTCCTTAACCTTTGCTGCGAGAGCTTGCTCCTTAGCCTGCTCCTTAGCGGCAAAGAGCTGCTCACTGTGCTGCTCCATCGTATTGTTGACGAGGCTCTCGATGAATTCATCGTTGGAGAGTAGCTGACCGAGACCAGCAGCTTGTACTTGTCTCATGACACCCTCTCTGACGATCTGACGAACCAGTCCTTCGGAGACCTCAACGCCTAGCTGCTTGATGAGCTCGGCGATCATGCACTGGTAGCGCACGTAGGGCATAACCTGGTTGATGCGCTTGTCGTACTCCTCCTGAGTCTCCTCCTCTGTCTTTTCGTTGAGTAGGAGTGCTAGGTGCTTGTCAGAGAAGGGCAGCGCCTGGATCTGCTCGACGACATACTTGGAGACGACCGTGGTAAAGACATCGTTAGCCATCGATGCGTTGCGCGACTCCTGCATGTGCTTTAGCTCAGCTCTGAGTCCCTCCTCGGTAGTCACCTCGGTCGTTGGACCGAGCATCAGCTTAAAGAGCTTCTCATCGATAGCGTGTGGTGTGTTGCGTAGGATGCGGTTGATCTTGATCTCAAAGGGATTCGTGTGATCCTTGACCTCCTCCTGCTTGATCTGGAGGAAAGAGGCGATCTCGACCTCGCTGCCGTCATAAGCCTTCTGTAGGTCTATGGTGAGCGTGTCACCCTTGTGCGCCTTTAGGATCTCTGCGCGAACCTCCTCATTGGTCACAAACTGTGGCATGAGGAAGCTCTCCTCAAGCGCGATGCCCTCAGAGGCGTGCTTGCCCTTGTCGTCTAGCTCCTGTACAGAGACGTAGAGGATATCTTTCTCCTGTACGTCCTCGACCTCGGAGCGCTCGCCAGCACTCGCCTGAGCGTTGCTGATCATCTGATCGATCTCGGCATCGTCGACCTGGACGGTGTAGTGGGGGAGTGTCACGCTACTATCGATCGTCTGGGGGAACTGAGGGAGCAGTCCCGTCGATATCTGTAGCTGGTAGTCTGTCTGCTCAGGCGTATAGCTATTGTCGTCTTGCTCCATGAGAAGACCGCCGATCGTCTTAATGCCCTGCTCCTTGAGATAGTTAATGGCCTCATTGGATGTGGCCTTGTTGATAACGCTAAAGCGCACAGCCTGACCGTACTTCTTCTCAATAAGTGCTGCTGGGGTCTTGCCTGGACGGAATCCTGGCGTTTCAGTTGTCTTGCGCAGATGCTTCAACTGATCGGTGACTTGCTCTTTAATTTCGTCACTGGTGAGCGTGATGTTCAAGAGAACCTGATCTTCCTTAAGCTCGTGTGATATGTTCATAGGACTAAGATGCTATATGCGTGTATATTTAGTTATAGAGGACAAAGGTACGAAAAAAGAGATTAGAAGTTAGAGATTAGATATTAGAGATTAGATATTAGAGGTTAGAGATTAGAAAGCTAGTGACTCTAGTGGTCCTAGTGCCACTAGTATCCCTAGCCAACAGCTAACAGCTAACAGCCAACAGCTAACAGCCAACCGCCAACCGCTAGTTCTGACCATTGAGCAGTGGCTGGGCATACATCTGGAGGAGCTGCGTGCGCAGTTCGTCGGTGCTGTAAGCGTCCGTCGGTGCTTTCGCTATCTGCTCATCGAGGTAGCGGAGCGTCTTCTCCTTGTCAGCCTCGCTGTAGAGCTCCTTCGGGTGCGCCTTGTCAGGGTGGAGGAGGTCGTAAGCGATGTAGTTGATCGGGTATAGGCGGTAGTTGCTGTGTAGCTCCGTGTCGATGATCGTAGCGATGCGCGGGTAGAGCTGCTGCTTGGGTAGGGCTCGTAGCTCGGCCTCTAGCTCAGGCGTGATCAGCTCGTTGAGGCGCGTGCCGACGGCAAAGTGTACACGTCCCTTGTAGCCGAGTAGACCTGTCTTCATATTGAGCAGGTCCTCCTCGCCACCCTTGACATACTGCTCGTCGGGGTGATGCTTGCGCCAGAGGAGCTCGCACGCCTTGAGGATGTCGCAAGGGTCGTACTCGTAGCTGATAGTAGTAGGGGCGATGTTGACCCGCATCAGCTGGGTCAGCGGGTCGCTGCTTTGCGAGGAAGCGATCATCTTGAGGACGCTCGGCTGTGTCTGGTCGCTATTGTCCTTGGCGCGGCCCTCACGCTGGGCGATCCATACCGACTTGTGATCCTGCTGTATGCTCTGGTCGATAAAGGCAGAGAGTGCCTGAGCGGCTAGAAGCATCTGCCGAATCGGTAGCGAGCGACGCACGACAAAAGAGTCGTTGAGCTTGACCACCGCCTCGATCCACGGCCTGCCGAAGAGGTTGTCGCCGATAGCGATGCGTGGCATCAGATAGTTGCGCTCTCGCATGACTAGGTTGAGAAATGCGGAGTCGAGTATGATGTCTCTGTGGTTTGTGACAAAGGTCGTGGGCAGATCTCCGCCTAGTCTACTGGCTCCGCTAAGGGATACGGAGAAAGTGGTCTGCTTCGCCAGCTTGACCACGAGGGGGTAGGAGATGAGTTCCTTAAAAGCATCAACACTCTGGATGCTCTTTAGGTGCTGTAGGAGCGCAGTCGTCTCCTCCTCCGAGAGCAGTGCCGATAGGACGTGACGTAGCTCAGGTTGGTTGGCTAGCTGGGCAACGACAGCTGGCACCTCCTCGTCGAGGTAGGGACGTATAGAGTCGTACTCGTACGGCTGTGGGGCTGTGTGTGTGGTCATGATAGTTTGCTCTTGATGATACGTGTGATGAGGTCGCTCAGCTGTAGACCAGCTGCACGTACCTGCTGCGGGATGAAGCTGGCCTCCGTCATGCCCGGGGTCGTGTTGACCTCTAGAAGCGTGGGTATGCCGTCCGCCTCGATGATGTAGTCTATACGTACGAAGCCGTAGCAGTCTAGTAGGTGGGCGATCGTCAGCGAGGTCTCCTGTACGCGCTGTGTCAGCTCTGGCGAGATGCGTGCGGGGGTTATCTCATCGCTCTTGCCGTAGTACTTAGCGTCATAGTCGAAGAAAGTGTCGTGTGCCACCACCTCTGTGACAGGCAGGGCAAAAGAGTCGTCGGGTAGGATCACGCAGCCGCAGGTCACCTCGGTGCCGACGATGCACTCCTCGACGAGGACGTCGGGTGCTGCGGTGTAAGCGTCCGCTACGGCTGAGGGCAGCTGCTCCCACTGGTCAATGCGCGTCGTAGCGATGCTGGAGCCACCAGTGTTGGGCTTGACAAAGAGCGGCAGGCGCAGACGAGACTCGATCAACTCTTGCTCTTCGGGTGAGAGCTGTTGGGTGTGATTGCGAAGGCAGTGGGAGCGAGCGATGCGCAAGCCGTGATGCGCTAGGTAAGCGTTGCATGCCTCCTTATTAAAGGTCAAAGCCTCGCAGAGCACACCACCTGTCGTGTAGGGGATGCCGAGCATATCTAGGTAACCCTGTAGGAGACCATTCTCTCCAGGGGTGCCGTGGATGGTAATGTAAGCTAGTGCGAAGGTCACTTCGGTTGCGCCAAAGCGCGCGACCAGTGCACGATCTATCGTTCCCGCCTTCCCCTCAGCATCGGTCACGCTCCACGCATCGGTCGTGATGGAGACTAGATAGGGGGTGAAGAGGGTTTGATCAATCTGCTTGAGGATCGTCTGGGCACTACGCTGCGAGACCTCCGCCTCGCCAGAGTATCCGCCACAGATGATCGCAATATTGGGTTTGTCCATAAGGTATGATGGGATATTGCAATGGTTCTTTTAGTTAGAGAGTTCGAGCGGTGCTACATAGCGTCTCCACTTGTCTATGAGCTGGCTCATATCGTCGGGCAGTGGTGTCGAGAAGTGCATCCGCTCACCCGTCACGGGGTGGTCGAAAGCAAGTGTCTCAGCGTGCAATGCTTGGCGGGGACAGATCTTGAGGCAATTATTGACAAACTGCTGGTAGGAGCTGGTGCGCTGCCCCCAGAGGATCTGGTCGCCACCATAGCGCTCATCACCAAAGAGCGGGTGGTCGATAGACTTCATGTGAGCACGTATCTGATGGGTTCGCCCCGTCTCCAGTTCACACGCTATGAGTGTCACAAAGCCTAGTCGCTCTAGCTGCGTGTAGTGAGTCACGGCCGGCTTGCCTATCTCACTCGTTGGGGGGTAGACGGTCATGCGGGTCCGGTCTCGTGGATCACGGGCTATATTGCCCTCGATCGTCCCCTGCGGTTGGTCAAGCTTGCCCCAGACGAGTGCTTGGTAGCGTCGTCCCGTAGTTTTGAGGAAGAACTGTCTCGCTAGTCGTATCTTAGCCTCCGTACGCTTCGCCACGAGGAGTAGCCCACTGGTATCTTTGTCAATGCGGTGCACCAGACCTACGGAAGCATCGTTCGGATCATAGAGCGGGTCGTTGCGTAAGTAGTAAGCAAGCGCGTGGACGAGTGTGCCACTGTAGTTGCCGTGTCCTGGGTGTACAACCATGCCTGCGGGCTTGTTGACCACGAGCAGCTGATCGTCCTCATAGACTATGTCGAGCGGTATATCCTCCGGTATGATCGACCAGTCCTGCTTCGGATGCGCCAGCATCATCGTGATGGTCTCCTGGGGCTTGACCTTGTAGTTGCTCTTGACAGGCTCGCCATCCACCCAGATGAGTCCCGCCTTGGCGGCAAGCTGTATACGATGGCGCGAAGTGTGTGGCATACGATCCACTAGAAAGCGGTCGATGCGTAGCGGTGTCTGCCCAGGATCTACCTGCACACGATAATGCTCGTAGAGCTCCTCGCCGTGTGCCCCTGCGACCCACTGATCCTCCTCGTCGGTAGCGATGAGGTCAGCCTCTAGCTCCTGCTCCTCGAGGGGAAGTGACTCCCTATCGGGATTACATCCAGGACTCATCCTCGTCAGGCTCTAGAGAGTGTGTGGTCGAGTCGGAGGGGGCAACGTATCCACCCGCTCCCGAGATCGAGTCGTAAGGTGTGAAAGCTCCATGCGGTATGCTGTCACTAGTAGCCACAGAGACCAGGAGTATGAGTGGCGTGGCGAGTGGTACGCGGGTACCTGGTGCAAGGGTCTGTCCTGAAGGTAGCTGCACGCCCATGACTAGGTCGTCAAAAGATCCTGCTACGTAACTGGGGGTGATGTTTTCGAAGCCAAGGCTGACGAGACGCGCTCGCGCTTGTCGCTCGGATACATCGACGAGCGAGGGGATGATGGCGTTGCGAGGGGAGGAAGCGTTGAGTGTGAGGAAGATGATACGTCCCGCTTTGACCCGACTCCCCGCCTTAGGGCTTAAGTCGTAGACCGCCCCCTTGGGTACTTCTGTGGTGTAGACCGAGTCTATCACCTCGTAGCGTAGATCAGCTTTGTCTAGAAGGCTCACCGCCTCGCTCGCAGGGAGGCCATATATGTCAGGTATCTCGACAGATGAGCCGTGGCGTGTGAAGAGGTTCATCCAGACGAGTGCCAGGACGACAATGATGACTGACGCTAGGATCATCAGACCAATGTGGATCAGTATGGTAGGACGTCGCATAGGGTATATCTATTAGCGGAGACTATGCAAAGGTAACGATAATTTGATAGTGTCGCATCATTAGGGTAAGTAATTAGAGATTAGAGACTAGAGGTTAGAGCCTAGTTTTCTAGTGTCCCTAGTGTCCCTAGTGGCTCTAGTGGCACTAGTGACTCTAGTGGTACTAGCTAACAGCCAACAGCTAACAGCTAACAGCCAACAGCCTCATGATGCGTCAGTCCTGTGCTCGTTCGGTGGAGGTAGTTGTTTGTTCCCAAGATTTTTGTACCTTTGCCGTCAGCTTTGCGTAATCTCTGGCAGGAAGAGAGACCGAGCCACTAGATCTAGGTCTCCCCAGTCGCCTGTGTATATTGCGTTTAGCTCATAGCTAATCAAAAAAGTAATACAGCATTATGGACTTTATCAAGCTAGTCGAAGAAGACTTTAAGAGTGGCAAGCAGCTACCTAAGTTTGCCCCCGGTGACACGATCGTCGTGGACTACCGTATTAAGGAGGGTAACAAGGAGCGTATCCAGAAGTTTCGTGGTACGGTCATCCGCATCAGCGGTCATGGCGACCAGCGTCGCTTCACCGTACGCAAGATCTCAGACGGTGTGGGCGTAGAGCGTATCTTCCCGTTCAACAGCCCCTTTATCGAGGAGATCCACGTAGAGCGTCACGGTAAGGTACGTCGCGCTAAGCTTTACTATCTACGCAACCTACGTGGTAAGGCTGCTCGCATCCGTGAGCGTCGCACCCTCTCTGCCAGCGTTAAGTAACAGACGTCGCTAGCTCCAAAACAAATAAAAAGAGGCATCCCATCGGGGTGCCTCTTTTTATGTCTCATGGTGTGATCTCATCATCGTGCCATGGTCGGTAGCTGCCCTTACAGGGTGTGCACAGCTATCAGAAAGCATAGCCGAGGCTAAAGAAGAAGCGTGAGGCACGGAGGACGTTCGATCGACTGAAAGAGAGCTTGATAGGGCCTATCAGGGAGTCGTAGTCGAGATCTATGCCCGCTCCGTAGAGGAGGTCACTGTTCCGCACATTGGGAGCCTGAATGTCCATGCCGACACTGACGTGTGGCGTGATGTAGAGAGACTTGATCGGGGTGTACTGGATGCCTAGATAGAGTGCTGCGAGATTGTTGACAGGGTACTCTCTGTATCGTAGCCCTGAGAAGATTGTCTGATTGTCCACACCCAGATTGGCAAAGCCCCCGAGGTGAAACTTCTGACTCAAGAAGAGGTAACTGTCGTAGTGAAAGCTCTCCCGCCAAGGCTTGCCGAGGTCTAAGTTGACCCCGCCGAAGAGGCGACCATGTAGTGCTACCCTCCGGCCCAGTGGAGCGACTACATGCTCATAGATCGAGAGATGTAGTAGAGGCCCCTGTTGGGGGGATAAACTTTCCTCGGGATTGAGCATATTGTGAATCTGCTTCTGGCTCTCCGTGGCATCATCAGGGAGTGGGGAGAGCGCGTAGGCGTTCTTTAGCGTCAGCTCAGCCGTTAGGGCGAGGTGATTACCTCGTGTAGCAAAAGCCTTCCGATTCAAGCTGTTTTGCTGGTAAGCTAGGTTCATCGTCCAGGTGCCGTGGCGGTAGCTTAGCTTAGGTCGCTTGTTAGCCTGCATGAGCTGGTTGAAGTAGTTGAAGGGTATTGGCTCAAGGTTGGTCGCCTGTGCTGCTCCTGTCGTCTCATGGGCAAAGGGCGTCTGCGGTTGCCACAGATACATCAAGCCGTACTGGACGCCGAGTGTTATCTCAGACTGAGGTGACAGGGCATAGCCCATCTTCAAGCCAGTGGCTATGGAGCCCTGATAGAAGGTTGCCTCGGTATGGTTCTCTATCTGCGAGAGGTAGCGTAGATGGAGGTCGTCATTGCGATCCAGACGTAGGGAGATGTAGGGACTGACCCAGTAGGAGTAGCTATCGTCAAACCACTTGTAGTAGCTAGCCCGCAGCTTGGGGTACTGAGATATGGCGAGCTTGGCTGAGAGGTGTGAGTTAGATAGGAGTAGGTCTCTGAGTGAGGTGTTGAGGATGATGTTTGCAGACTCGTAAGGGTCGTAGTAAGCTCCGACGCGGAGGAGAGCTTGTGGCTTCTTTTTGACAAAGAAGTGTAGTGTGTTCACCTCATTACCTCCCGTGGCAGTCGAGTCTGACTCATAGGTGTAGTATACCTGCGCATAGCGGTTGTAGCCCATGAGCATGTCGATGCGCTGCTGGAGGAGGCCTACGGAGTCGAGGAGCGAGAGATCCTCCCCGATCACGCTACGAATGAACTCCGTCTCGGCTTGCTCTAGGGGCGCACCCCACTGATCCGTGATCTTGACTTGCTGGATCGGGATGGAGACCGTGGCGAGCTGTCGCTTCTGATAGTTGATGCCCTGTGCGACTTGCTGCGCCTTAAGCGCGATGAGCTGAGGCAAGAGCTTGTGAGCCTCCATCTCAGCGAGGGCTATGATCCGATCACGCTGGCTAAAGTCTGCCGAAGTGTAGTCTCTGAGTGCTTGAGAGAAGTCTAGCATTACGTCTACTTGACTTACCTGACGCTCTACTTCCTTTTTGGTCAGGAGTGCATAAGACTGCTGGATGACACCGATAGAGCTGTGCTCTAGCTCCTCCGCATTTCGCAGTCTAGCTCCCGTATAGCTGCCGATGACGAAGGTTGCTCCCATTGCACGCACCTCCTCGACGGGAAAGTTGCGATCGAGACCGCCATCGACTAGGAGCTTGCCATCGACAATGGCGGGTGCGAAGACGGCGGGGATCGCTAGACTAGCTCGTATAGAGAGTGGTAACGACCCAGAGGTCATCACGTAGGCTCCGCCACTCCCAGCATCTGAAGCTACGAGCTGTAGCGGTATAGGCATCTGGTCATACTCTTTGATATGCCGCACGGGGAAGGTGTAGCGCATCAGCACCTCCATCAGGTACTGCCCCTCAATAAGTGAAGAGGGAATCTTAGGAACACCTCGACGGATGGGGAACTCTAGGGTGTAAGTCCCGTAGTCCTCCTTCTCACACATATCTACCTTGTCATAAGGTAGACGATTGCTCAAGACACGCCCCCAGTCTTCCTGACGCACCATCTCTTTGATCTCGGCAGCACTGTAGCCCGTTGCGTAGAGACCGCCCACGACGGCACCCATAGAGGTGCCAGAGAGGTAGTCCACCTGTATCTGCAGTGAGTCGATCAGCTCGAGAAGCGCAATGTGTGCTAGTCCCTTAGCTCCACCGCCACTGAGTACTAAGCCGCAGCGCATCTGAGTACTGTCGCAGCCGCGGTCGCTCTGCTGCCCCTGCATCGTGGTAGGAGCGCAGAGAGCTATGATACATAAGATTAGGCTAGTGAGTAGGATCGATGATTGTTTTGTATAGATACGCGAGATCATAGGTCGTGCGTCATTTGGGAGCGTAAGCAATGGATAGTGTGGGGTACAAATGTACGCTTTTTGGCAAACTGAAGTACTAGCGTGTGGATCGACGGATGCGGTCGCTTGAGGGTAAGTTTGTATCTTTGTCCCTATGAATGAACGTGCAGAGAGAATAGAGACGACCGACTCGATCATAAAGCGTGAGTTGGTGACGCTCCCCGAGGAGCTGCGTGACCCTAGCCGCTATGAGGTGATGGCTCCTGTGGGGTCGTATGAGAGCTTGAGTGCTGCGATACGTGCTGGAGCGAATAGCATATACTTTGGCATTGAGGCGCTCAACATGCGGGCTAAGTCTGCCTACAACTTTACGACAGATGACCTCTACCGTATCGTGGAGACCTGCCGGAGGAGTGGTGTGAAGAGCTACCTGACGGTCAATACGATCATCTACGATGAGGACCTGACGCTACTTCGCGAGATCCTCTACCATGCGCAGCAGGCACAGATTACGGCGGTGATCGCTGCCGATGTGGCGACCCTGATGGAGGCGCATCGTTTGGGACTGGAGGTGCATCTCTCTACGCAGCTCAACATTAGCAACTGGGAGGCTTTGCGCTTCTACGCACAGTTTGCCGATGTGGTGGTCTTGGCTCGTGAGCTGAATCTAGATCAGGTGGCAGAGATCAGACGTAAGATAGCGGAGGAGCATATCGTCGGGCCGTCGGGACGGCTGGTGGAGATAGAGATGTTTGCCCACGGGGCGCTCTGCATGGCTGTCTCGGGCAAGTGCTATCTGAGTCTGCACCATCAAGATACGAGTGCCAATCGGGGTAGCTGTGCACAGATCTGTCGCCGTGGCTACCGCGTCTATGATGATCGTCAGGGGGTCGAGCTAGAGGTGACGCACCCAAACATTATGTCGCCTAAGGATCTGAAGACGATCCACTTCATCAATAAGATGATGCTGGCGGGTGTCACGGTCTTTAAGATAGAGGGTCGCGCTCGTGGCCCGGAGTATGTCTCTACGGTGGTGCAGTGCTACCGCGAGGCTATAGACGCTGTCTGTGCGGGCACTTACGATGAGGCTCGGATAGTGCAGTGGGACGAGCGGCTACGAGAGGTCTTCAACAGAGGCTTTTGGGATGGTTACTATCTCGGACAGCGGCTGGGCGAGTGGACACCTTTTGCTGGCTCTAGTGCTGTGCGTGAGAAGGAGTACGTGGCTCACATTGTTAAGTACTTTAGCAAGATAGGAGTCGCCGAGATAGAGGTGGAGAGTGGCGAGCTGGCACTGGACGATCGCATCCTGATCATCGGGCCGACGACGGGCGTGGTCGATATGACGCTCTCGGAGATGCGCTACGAGCTGGAGCCAGTCTCCCGTGCTACTAAGGGGCAACGCATCTCCATCCCTGTACCCCGTAAGGTGCGGGCGAATGACAAGCTCTACTTCTTTAGAGAGCGTACGGAGGTACAGCACTTCAAGGGGTAGGGAATAAAACTAGGAATAACCATTTTCACTAAAGAAACAACTATATCAGATGAAACAACCAATCAAATATCAGTATGGTCTCACGCTCAAGGTGCGAGACTACGAGTGCGACCTCCAGGGCGTGGTCAACAATAGCAACTATCAGTGCTACATGGAGCACACCCGCCACGAGTTTTGGCTGGCACTGGGCGATAGCTTTGCTGAGATGCACGACGAGGGGCTTGATCTCTTCGTTTACAAGGTCTCTATAACCTATCATCGCTCGTTGCGGAGTGGCGATACCTTTCACACGGCACTGCGTGCCAGACGTGAGGGAGTAAAGCTCATCTTCGACCAGGTCATCGTACGTAGTGACGGTGTGAAGTGCGCCTCGGGCGTGGTCGAGGCGGTCGCAGTGCAGAACGGACGGACAACTCGTGGAGAGTGTTTTGAAGGTATCATGGCTCGTGCTGAAGCTTACAGCGAGAGCCATCCGTATGACTTAACGATCCTCTAGCGATGGCTGAGCTCCTCTTCCTCCTTTACCTGCTCTCTGTCATTGGGGGCATAGTGATCGTGCTAGGGGAGGAGCGCAGTGCGGTCTCTTCGATCCCGTGGTTGCTGGTCGTCATCTTTCTCCCTGTCGTGGGACTCCTGCTCTACATCATCTTCGGCTACTCGCTGAGACGCAAGCAGCTGATCGATGTGGAGGTGAGACGGTCGCTCTCGGATGCTCCTGTAGAGACTAAGTCGCTGCCTAGCACGGAGGTCGAGGAGGTCGCCGATCGTAAGCTCGCATCGCTATCCGCTCTCATCGAGCGACTGACCGATACGCCCCTGACCACGACTAATGAGCTGACGCACTACGACGATAGTCGCGAGTGGCTTGAGGCTTGTCGGGAAGCTATCGCACAGGCGCAGCACTATGTCTACATCGAGCTGTACCGCATCGAGGAGGGCTTGTGGCTGGACGCTTTGCTAGATCTACTCGCAGAGCGCATTCAGGAGGGGGTAGTTCTCTACTGGCTCTACGACGACGTGGGGTCACGAAGCTTGAGTCGACGCTATCGCAAGCGGATGGAGCAGTTGGGCGGACAGGTTGCTGCCTTTCTCCCCGTACGCTTTCGGCTGCTTACGAGCCGCGTGAACTATCGCAACCATCGTAACCTCATGGTGGTGGATGGTGCCGTAGGCTTTACAGGGGGCAACGTGCTACTCTCGGAGCTGCAGCATTTGCCTCAAGGGGCGCAACCTCTGGCGACGACTCATCTGCGTATGACTGGTGCTGTGGTACGTCAACTGGAGTACAGCTTTGCGCTAGACTGGTACGTGGCGACACAACAACTGCTCTCGCCACAGCAGAGCTCCGCTACCGTGTCCACAGCCGAGCCGATCAAGATGCAGATCTTCCCGACGCACCCTACGGACGAATTCCCCTCGCTAGAGATGATCTTCACGCATGCCTTCCTGCAGGCGCGTCAGTCGCTCTACATCGAGTCGCCAGTCTTGATCCCCACCTCTAGCATACAGCAGGCTCTGATCTCCACGGCACTCTCAGGGGTGCAGGTACGAGTGATCCTTCCTCGCCGTGGTCGTAGCTGGCTGGCTTCTAAGGCTTCGCACGCCTTCTTTACCGACTTGCTACGGGCTGGCGTGGAGATATACTACTATGACGGCCTACGTGAGGCTACTTATGCGGTGATCGATAAGGAGCGTGTGGTGACGGGGACACCCTACCTAGACTTTAGAAGCTTTGAGTACAACTTCGATCTGACCACCATTGCCTACTCATCGGCGGTCGCACAGCAGTTTGTCGATAGCTTTGAGACAACACTCGCTCAGTGTCGTAGGGTAGTCCCACGACGCAATAGGTTGTGGAGACGTATCACTCATGGCGTGATGCGTCTGCTGACGCCTCTGATATGAGAGGCTCTTATCGCTTGTTTAAGAGTTCGCGTAGTGGCTGTAAAACGCTACTAAAGTGCGTAGATCCACGCTCCAGCGAAGCTGTCGGATAGCGCGGAGACGGAGCGACGTAGCTCGCCTGCACGCTCCTCAGAGGAACTGATGCCTGCGATGACGAGACAGCGAGAGGACTCCTGGATGATCTGTAGGGAGATTCCTTCGGCCTGAGTCTGGTCTGCTGCTGCCTCTTCGATAAATTGCTCTGCACGCTTGGGCCCCTTGAAAACCCCAACGACGACAGCGTGGCTTCCTTGCTGTAAAGCCTCGTCGTGCGTGATAACTAGAGACGAGGATGTGGCATGCTCAGGAGTCGTAGAGACGATCTCTTCCTGTGTTTCAGCTTTTGGAGCTAGAGCTATGCTGGGCTTGGCTTGCTTTTGCTCTAGCGTCACCACGCTCGCTTCGTCGAGCCAGCCGTAGGGGACGAAGCCCGCACTGTAACGATCAGGGTTACTGTCAGAGCTGATGGGTAGTAGGCAGAGGAAGCAGATAGCTCCAGCTGCAGCCCAATTAGCCGCAGTCCGATTGATACGTATCGTCCAATACTTCCGATCACTCTTCGTCTCACTGGCAGGCTCCGTAGCGACATGATCGACGGGTGCGACGGCTGGGAGCAAGCAACTCTGAGGGTAGAGCCCATAAGAGTGTATCGATCTCAGCCCTTGTCGCTCCTGTACGGGAGTAAAGAGTAGCTCGCCGCTCTCCTGCAGCGTGAGGGTGCCAAGGTTGGAGCCGATGGTCAGGGAGCCAGACTGATATAGCTGGTGCCTGATCACGGTCACGTCGGAGTCTACCACTAGGCGCGCTCTGCGTACGGATAGCCCTAGGGTGCGTGCGTAGCAACTGTCTAGGATGCCGTCACGATCTACTAGAGAGGCGTTGAATGAGATGCGCTGCCCTGCAGGCGTGATGACATTGAGATCCTTGTCATAGAGTGGAGGCGTTTGCTCCACGATGAAGGCTCCTATCGTAGGGAGTACGACGCAGTCGTGCAGTAGTAGAGCTTGCTCTAAGATATCTCCGATGCGATACATTGAGATGTACAGGCTAAGAGTGGATGATTACGAGTCGAGAGAGGCTACAGGTGTAGCACCCTTGAGAAGGAGAGGTAGAAGACTCCCGCTCCTCACCACAAAGTTAAGCAATCTCCACGAACTGGAGCATGTGGTGCGGAGCGGAAGTGCGGATAGTTGTCGTTAACTCTTTGGCGGCTAGTGACTCATCGAGACCTAGTCGTTCATCGAGGCGAGGAACTCCAAGTTGGTCTCCGTCAGCTCGATGCGCTGCTTGAGGAACTCCATCGCCTCTACCGTATTCATGTCCGATAGGTGGTTGCGTAGGATCCACATGCGCTGTAGCGTCGTCGAGTCTAGTAGGAGATCATCACGACGGGTGCTACTAGCGAGGATGTCGATAGCGGGGAAGATACGCTTGTTGGACAGGCGACGATCAAGCTGTAGCTCCATATTGCCAGCACCCTTGAACTCCTCAAAGATGACGTCATCCATCTTAGAGCCCGTCTCGGTCAGAGCCGTCGCTAAGATGGTGAGACTACCGCCGTGCTCGATGTTGCGCGCAGCTCCGAAGAATCGCTTCGGCTTTTGCAGCGCATTCGCCTCGATACCTCCTGAGAGGATCTTGCCCGAGGTAGGCTGTACCGTATTGTAAGCACGTGCGAGGCGTGTGATCGAGTCTAGCATGATGAGCACATCGTGACCACTCTCGACCATACTCTTAGCCTTGGCGAGTACCAGTTCAGCGAGCTTCACGTGGTGGTCGGCAGGCTCATCAAAGGTCGAGGCAACCACCTCCGCATTGACATTGCGCGCCATATCGGTCACCTCCTCAGGACGCTCGTCGATCAGGAGGATGATCATGTAGACCTCAGGATGATTGGCAGAGATCGCATTGGCAATGTCCTTGAGTAGCATCGTCTTACCGGTCTTAGGCTGAGCGACGATGAGTCCACGCTGTCCCTTGCCGATGGGGGTGACCAGATCCACGATGCGCATGGCGGTCTTGTCGTAGACAGCAGCAATGCCCTGAGACTCTAGCTTAAACTTGTCCTCTGGGAAGAGAGGCGTCAGCATGTCAAAGGAGACCCGATCCAGATTGTCCTTGGGGTGGCGACCATTGACGAGTAGGATGTTCTGTAGTAGGAAGTACTTTTCGCTACCCTTCGGTGGACGTATGCTACCCTCGACGACATCACCCGTCTTGAGGTGCCACTTCTTGATGATGTCTATAGGGACGTAGATGTCGTCAGGTGAGGGGAAGTAGTTGTAGTCTGAGCTACGGAGGAAGCCGTATCCCTCTTGCGACACCTCTAGCAGTCCGCTAGCGGTCAGGATATTGGAGAAGTCGTATGAAGTCTCTTCCTCCTCGACCTCTTTGCTCTTGTTGTGTTGCTGCTTACCCTTTTGTGCTGGCTCGTCAGAGTCTGCCTCAGCCTCTTTGTGACCCCTGTGATCATTGTG
>OLQD01000676.1_pt1 | contig 31743 bp, 23 predicted proteins | sample 1672841 | NCBI WGS metagenome assembly OLQD01 (sample SAMEA3136729, study PRJEB25190) | human gut metagenome | biome: human gut; feature: human-associated habitat; material: faeces | place: Austria | collected 2013 | reverse complement strand
ATACTTAGGGGGTCTAAGTATAATACTTAGGCAGGCTAAGTATAATACTTTGGTCTGTCTATCCCCGGGTCTTGTCATGTCTAACCGCCGCCTGTGTCCTGCATACCCCCGGGATGTCCCCTTCCTGCCCGCACGCCGATGCGTTCCCGTCGGTGTGTCATCCGCATTTTTCCGTCCGGAAGACAAAAAAGGTAAACATTATTCAAGTCGTTGAATGAGTGTGTCTTAATGAATCTGTGTAACGAGATTGAACGAAAAAGAAACGAGAAGAAACGCGGATGAAACAATCCCGGAAATATATGTAACGCCAGAATGCTTGCGAATTCCATTCCTTTTGTACTTTTGCCTCCGTAAGGAACAGGATGAATGTTCCCGATGGAAAGACTGAATAGACATGATTTCCGCTCGTAATATGTGTTTGTTTCGTATCAGGAGGACCGGAGCCGGCATCAGACACCGCTTTGGTTCCTTCCTGGCGAACGAGGTATCCGCCTCATCGTTTATCTTACTGAGATGATAGAGTTACATGAATGTAGAGATTGCTTTCAGTGGGTAGACCGTGAGAGGGAGGAAGATTGTCAGGATAACATTATGAATGGAAATTGATGAGAAAGACATAAAGCAGGCTTCGGGCTGCTTGTGCTGGCTGGTTGTCGCCGTGAGGCGGGTCTTCCGGTCGGAGTGGAGACGGACTGGTGCCGCTCTCCGGCATTCGGAGGTCTGACTTCATAGTTAGTATAGTATTAAAAGGTAATAGGTTTTTCAGGTAGCTTGCCGGGGCCTGTCCGACATCGGACTTCCCGGCAGGCTTTGTTTAACAGACTAAAAACGTAGCGTATGCTAGAAACTCCATATCGTGCAGGATGCTTCATCCTGCCTGCTTCCTTCGCCGGGTGTGGAGGAAGGAACATCAGGTTGCCGTCGCCTGCATCCGGCGGCATACGGTCAGGCTCCCTCCGGGGGCCGGATGCCGGACACAGGACGCTGAAGAGACCCGAACGGTCGGAGCAGTGTCCCTTTGTAGTATGCAGCAAGTGAACAAGAGTTTAATCATAAACCAATTTAATACTGTGAAAATGTTACAGAACCAAAAAGTATCATTGGTGGAGAAAGTCGGTTACGGACTTGGCGACTGCTCCGCTAATCTGGTGTTCCAGATGATGATGATCTATCAGACCAAGTTCTACACCGACGTGTTCGGACTCGAAGGCGCCATTGCCGGAACGGTGATGCTGGTTGCCCGCATCGTGGATGCCTTTGTCGACCCGACCGTAGGAATCCTTTCCGACCGCACCAATTCCCGTTGGGGTAAATACCGTCCGTGGGTACTGTGGACGGCGCTGCCCTTCATGGTGTTCTACGTATTGGCGTTCTACAATCCCGGCATCGAGGACAAGGGACTCGTCGCCCTCTACGCCACCATCTCCTATACCTTATTGATGACGATGTACTCGTTCAACAACACGCCCTATTCTTCGTTGGGTGGAGTGATGTCGGCTGACATCAAGGAGCGCACGAGCATCACGTCCGTCCGTTTTGTCTTCTCCACCATCGGACAGTTCGTTGTCCAGGGCTTGACCCTTCCGCTGGTGAACAAGTTCTCGGCAGGCGAAGACCTTGCTCACGGCTGGCTGTGCACCATCAGTCTGTTTGCAGCTGTCGGTCTGGTCTTCCTGGTGGTCGTGTTCTTCTCGGCAAAGGAGCGCATCACGCCTCCCGCCGGGCAGAAGACCAACATCCGCGAAGACGTGAAGGACGTGTTCAGCAGTGTGCCCTGGCGTGCCATGTTCATCCTGACGCTGTTCGTGTTCATCACGCTGGCGATGTGGGGCAGTGCCATGAACTATTACTTCGAGAACTACGTGGACCGTGGCGCCCTCTACTCTTTCCTGGATTCACTCGGACTGGTGATGCCGGCTGACGACGGTTCGGTGGGCTATGCCATCCTCAATGCCTTCGGTCTGGTGCTCAACTCGCCCGACCATGCCTATGAAGTCGGCTTCGGCGTGTTCAACATGGTGGGAGCCATCGTGCAGTTCTTCGGCGTCATCCTGCTGTCGAACTACCTGGCAGGCCGTTTCGGCAAGCGCAACACCTTCATCGTCTGCCTGGCACTCACAGCCGTCTTCACCGCCATGTTCTACTTGCCTGCTCCCGACAGCATCGGGCTGATGTTCACCCTGAACTTCCTGAAGAGCCTCGCTTATGCACCCACCGTACCTCTGCTCTGGGCGATGATTGCCGACGTGGCTGACCACTCCGAATACGTGCATCACCGTCGTGCCACAGGCTTTGTCTTCGCCGGTGTGGTGTTCGCCCTGAAAGCCGGTCTCGGTGTGGGTGGCGCCATCCTGGGTTTCCTGCTCTCGGGCTTCGGTTACGTTTCCGGTCACGGCGTGATACAGAGCGAATCCGCCATCGACGGCATCGTGCTGTCGTCGAGCCTGATTCCGGCATTGACCTTTGCCGTCGGTGTGGTAGCCTTGTGCTTCTATCCCATCACGAAGCAGCATAACGAGCGGATGCAGGCTGAACTGGCAGAACGCAGAAGCCGGCAAGAGAACGAGTGAACGGCTCGTCCGCAGAATCAAACAGAAGTGTGATGAACTCCTATAATAACTAATGAGTATGAAACAGATGAAACTGATGTTGGGAGCCGTCCTGGTGGCTTCTTTGGCTTGCTCCTGCAAGCAGCAGACAGTGGCGACCGCTCCACCTCCGGGGTTGAAAGACGTGGTAGAAGGCAAATTCACGATGGGCGTGGCAGTCACACCCCGTGAAGTCACGGATACGAATGCCGTCAAGCTGATCAAGCAGCACTTCAACTCCATCGTGGCGGAGAACGTCATGAAGAGCATGATTATCCATCCTGCCGAAGACCACTACAACTTCGCTTCCGCCGATACCATCGTCAACTTTGCCCATGAGAACGGCATGGAGATGATCGGTCACTGCCTGATCTGGCACAGCCAGCTGGCGAAGTGGTTCTGTGTGGACAAGGACGGCAAGCCTGTCACTCCCGAAGTGCTGAAGCAGCGCATGAAGGACCACATCACCACCATCCTGACCCACTATAAAGGCAAAATCAAAGGTTACGACGTGGTCAACGAAGCCATCCTCGAAGACGGCTCCTACCGCAAGAGCCCCTTCTACGAGATATTGGGCGAAGAGTTCATTCCCCTGGCTTTCCAGTATGCCCACGAGGCAGACCCCGATGCAGAGCTGTATTACAACGACTACGGCATGAACGTGCCGGGACGTCGCGACGGTGTGGTGAAGCTCATCCGTCAGCTGAAGGAGAGAGGCTTGCGCATCGATGCCGTCGGCATGCAGGGACACATGGGTATGGACCACCCCGACATCGAAGAGTTCGAGCGCAGCATTGAGGCGTTTGCCGCCGAAGGCGTGAAGGTGATGATTACCGAGTGGGACATGAGTGCCCTGCCCACCGTCAGCCGGAGTGCCAATGTGAGCGACACCGTCGCGTTCAAGCAACGCCTGAATCCCTATCCCGAGGCATTGCCCGACTCCGTATCGGAGAAGTGGAATGCACGCATGAAGACATTCTTCGAACTGTTCGAGAAGCACTCCGACGTCATCCAGCGCGTCACGGCATGGGGACTGACCGACCGCGGTTCCTGGAAGAACAACTTCCCCGTCCCCGGACGTAAGGACTACCCGCTGCTGATTGACCGCGACGGCCAGCCGAAGCCCTTCGTGCTGGAACTGATTGACGAAGCACAGAAGAATCAAAACAACACGCATTAAATCCAATAACACTATGAAGAAAGAAGCAAGATACCTGGTTCCGGGTGACTACATGGCCGACCCTTCGGTACATGTCTTTAATGGCAAAGTCTATATCTATCCGTCCCATGACTGGGAGAGCGGTGTGCCTGAGAATGACAACGGCGACCACTTCAACATGAAGGACTACCACGTGTTCTCGACCGACGACGTGATGCACGGCGAGGTGACCGACCACGGCGTGGTGCTGCGTGTGGAGGATGTGCCCTGGGCAGGACGCCAGCTGTGGGACTGCGACGTGGCTTTCAAGGATGGCAAGTACTACATGTACTTCCCGATGAAGGACCGCAACGATGTCTTCCACATGGGCGTGGCAATCTCCGACCGTCCCGAAGGACCGTTCACTCCGCAGCCGGACCCCATGAAGGGCAGCTACAGCATCGACCCCGCCGTGTTCCGTGACGACGACGGCTCCTACTATATGTACTTCGGCGGCATCTGGGGCGGACAGCTCCAACGCTACCGCGACAACAAGGCTGTCGAGCATCCCTCGCTTCCCGAAGGAGACGAGCCGGCATTGCCCGGACGTGTGGTACGTCTGGCAGACGACATGCTGGAGTTTGCCGAGGAATCCAGACCGGTCGTTGTGGTCGATGCCGACGGCAAGCCGCTGACAGCCTCTGACCCCCACCGTTTCTTCGAGGCATCGTGGATGCACAAGTACAACGGCAAGTATTACTTCTCCTATTCGACCGGCGACACCCACTTCCTGTGCTATGCCACCGGTGACAATCCTTACGGACCGTTCACCTATCAGGGCGTCATCCTGACTCCGGTCGTAGGCTGGACCACCCACCACTCCATCGTGGAGTACAAGGGCAAGTGGTATCTGTTCCACCACGACTGTGTGCCTTCCAACGGGAAGACCTGGCTCCGCAGCCTGAAGGTTGTTGAGCTGGAGTATGATGCCGACGGCAAGATTATCACCATCGACGGAGGCGCCGAATGAAGCTTCGCAGCCTCTTGACCCTCCTGGCTTGCTGCTGCCTGACGTTCACGGTGTGGGCGGAAGACGGTAGCAGGCTGTGGCTCCGTCAGGAAGCGGGGAGCGGGACGCAGGTCGACTGCCTCCTGCACACGCCCGTAACTGAGGTTGCCGTACGTGAACTGAAGACCTGTTGGAAAGGCGTGCCCGTGGCGTTGCAGCTCATGGCGGATGCCGACCACCGCGCCCTGGGACCGGAAGGCTACACCCTCCGCAGCCGCGACGGACGCATCGTCATCGGTGCGTCGGGCGAGAAGGGGTTGCTCTACGGAGCTTATCACCTCCTGCGTCTGCAAGCCACCGGGGCGGACTGCTCGCAGCTGGATGTCACCGAACGTCCGGCATACGACCTCCGCATCCTCGACCACTGGGACAACCTCGACGGGACCATCGAACGGGGTTATGCCGGACACTCCCTGTGGAAATGGGAGGAACTGCCCGCCGTCTCACCCCGCTACGAGGCATACGCCCGGGCAAATGCGTCGGTGGGTATCAACGGAGCCGTGCTGAACAACGTGAATGCTTCGCCCAAGATGCTGGCGACAGACTACCTGAAGAAGGTGAAGGTGCTCGCCGACATCTTCCGTCCCTACGGAGTGAAGGTCTATCTGTCGGTGAACTTCGCTTCGCCGATGGGCCTGGGCGGACTGGAGACTGCCGACCCGCTCGATGCCGGCGTACAGGCATGGTGGAAGCAGAAGGTGAGTGAGATTTATGCCCTCATCCCCGACTTCGGCGGCTTCCTGGTGAAGGCGAACTCCGAAGGGCAACCCGGTCCCTGTGACTATCATCGCACACATGCCGAAGGAGCCAACATGCTGGCTACGGCGCTGAAGCCCTACGGCGGCATCGTCATGTGGCGTGCCTTCGTCTATGCTCCCTCCAGCGATGACCGTGCCAAGCAGGCGTACAATGAATTCCTGCCGCTCGACGGACAGTTCATGGACAACGTCATCGTGCAGGTGAAGAACGGACCGGTTGACTTCCAGCCGCGCGAACCCTACAGTCCGCTGTTCACGGTGATGAAGCACACCGACCTGATGGTGGAGTTCCAGCTCACGCAGGAGTACCTGGGGCACTCCAACCACCTGGCTTACCTGCCGCCCATGTGGACGGAGTTCTTCGAGGACGTCTGTCCGCGTTCCCTGCGTGCCGTATGTGCCGTGAGCAATGTGGGCGACGACGTCAACTGGTGCGGGCACGACCTTGCCCAGTCCAACTGGTATGCCTTCGGACGTATGGCGTGGAACCCCTCGTTGACCCCCGCACAGATGGCGGACGAGTGGCTGAAGCAGACGTTCACGGACGAACCGGCATTCGTGGATGCCATGAAGCAGGTGATGCTCGACAGCCGTGAGGTCGTGGTCGACTACATGATGCCGCTGGGCTTGCACCATATCTTTGCCGGCAACCACCATTACGGTCCCGAACCGTGGTACGATGTGCCGGGTGCACGCCGCGACTGGATGCCGCCGTACTATCACCGTGCGGATAAGGAAGGATTGGGTTTCGACCGCACGAGCCGCGGTTCGAATGCCGTAGCACAGTACCCCGACTCCCTGTGCCGTCTCTACGGCGACCTGTCGACTTGTCCGGAGAAGTACCTCCTCTGGTTTCATCACGTCCCCTGGGACTACAGGATGAAGAGCGGACGCACGTTCTGGGACGAGCTTTGCCACAAGTACGATGACGGCGTGAAGGCTGCCCGCGGCTTCTGCGACGTGTGGACCCGGATGAAGCCTTACGTCGATGCCGAGCGTTACGACCGTATCGAGGAGAAGTTTGACATTCAGGCGCACGACGCCGTGTGGTGGAAGGACGCCTGCCTGCTCTACTTCCAGACCTTCTCCAAGCGGAAGCTTCCGAAAGACATCGAGAAGACGCACTTCAAGCTGAAGGACCTGCGGAAGGTGCAGCTCCCCATCTCCAACTACGAGTGTCCCACCAAAGAGATGCTCCCCCGTTACAATGCAAACTAGATAAATGAAGAAGAGTGAAGAATGCAGGAGCCTGTTTGGGGTCCTCATTCTTCACTCTTCATTCTTTTAATTTCCTGTCCGCAGCTCTCACTCCAAATCCACTACCGTAATCCCGGCACCGCCGAACTGCACATGTTCGTCCTGGAAGTGACGTACGCCGGGCACCGTCTTCAGGTAGTCGCGGATAAGCGTGCGCAGGATGCCCGTACCCGTCCCGTGCAGGATACGCACGCGGCTTACTCCCAGCAGGATGGCATCGTCGATGAAGTAGGTCACCGCCTGGATGGCCTCGTCGCCACGCATGCCGCGCACGTCGATGTCCTGTTTGAACTGCAACTTCTTCTCATACACACTCTCCTGCGTGCTGGTGCTGACGAACGATGAGCTCTTCTCCAGTCCGGTCTTTGTCACCGGAGCATCGGTGCGCTCCAGGCGGTCGAGCTTCACCGTCGTCTTTATCATGCCGAATGCCACCGTCGCATTCTTTCCGCTGATGTCCAGCAACTCACCCACGGACGTCTGTCCCTTGATGCGTACCGGGTCGCCCGGTTGCAGCGGTTGCACGGGGCGCGGCTTCACCACCGTCTGTGTCGTTTCCCCCTTCGGTTGCTTCTTCCGTTCCTCGCGCCGGCGCTGCTTCTCCAGCAGCTGTTCCATCTTGCGGGCAATCTTCTCTTCCGCCTTCTGCTTCTCGATGTCTTTCACCGACTCCTTGAACTCGTCCAGTTCCTGACGGGCGGTCCGTGTCTTCTCCTTCTCCGCCTGCGACTCCTTGATGGTGCGGATGGTGTTTTCGATGCGGGCGTTCGACTCCTCCAGCAGGTGCTGTGCATCCTCCTTCGCCCGGCGCAGGATGTCCTTGCGGCTCTCCTCCAGCTCCTTCAGCTGCGCCTCATAGCGGGCGATGGTCTCCTCCATCTGCTTCTCCCGCTTGCGGATGTTCTGTCGCTTGGTCTCCCAGTAGCGCTTGTCGCGGACGATGTCCTGCAGATACTTGTCGGCGTTGATGTACTCGCTGCCCACGATGGCGGACGCGTCGGCAATCACCTCCTCCGGGATGCCTATCTTGCGGGCAATCTCCACGGCGAACGAGCTGCCCGGGTTGCCTATCTGGAGCTGGAAGAGCGCCTGCATGTGGTGGCGGTCATAGAGCATCGCCCCGTTGACCACCCCTTCGTGGGCATCCGCAAAGTGCTTCAGGTTCTGGTAGTGCGTGGTGATGACGCCGAACGCCTTCCGGTCGTTGAAACGCTTCAGCACCGCTTCCGCCATGGCGCCGCCTATCTGCGGTTCCGTGCCGCTGCCGAACTCGTCGATGAGGATGAGGCTCCGTCCGTCGCAGTGCTTCATGGTCTGCTTCATGTTGAGCAGGTGGGAGGAGTAGGTGCTCAGGTCGTTCTCGATGCTCTGCTCGTCGCCGATGTCGATGAAGATGCTGCCGAAGATGCCCGTCCGGCTACGCTCGTGCAGCGGGATGAGCAGTCCGCATTGCAACATGTATTGCAGCAGTCCCACCGTCTTCAGGCACACCGACTTGCCGCCGGCGTTCGGACCCGAGATGATGAGGATACGCTGTTTCTCGTCCAGCTCGATGTCCAGCGGAACCACCTTCTTGCCGTGTTTCTCCAGCGACAGTTGCAGCAGGGGGTGCACCGCCGTTGCCCAGTCGATGAGCGGACGGTCCTCCAGCAGGGGCTTGATGGAGTGCGTGCGGATGGCAAAGCGTGCCTTTGCACGGATGAAGTCTATTTCCGCCAGGAACTCGTAGGAGCGCAGGATGTCCGGTATCAGCGGACGCACCGTGGCAGAGAACTCCGTCAGGATGCGGATGACCTCGCGCCGTTCCTCCCCCTCCAGCTCGCGGATGCGGTTGTTCGCCTCCACCACTTCCGCCGGTTCGATGAAGACCGTTTTGCCCGTAGCGGACTCGTCGTGCACGATGCCGCGTATCTTGCGTTTCATGCCCGGAGCCACGGGGATGACCAGACGGCCGTCGCGCATGGTGGGTGCCACGTCCTTGTCCACATAGCCTTCCGACTGTGCCGAACGGAGGATGGCGTTGAGGCTGCGCGAGATGCCGCTCGTGGTGGAGAGTATCTCCCGACGGATGCGCAGCAGCTCAGCGGACGCAGAGTCCTTGATTTTCCCGTAGTTGTCCAGGATGCGGTCGATGGCGCCGAGGAGCTGAGGAAACACCGCCACGTCGCCTGCCAATGCCTGCAGGGCAGGGTAGGGGTAGTCGCCCGTCTCCTCCTCTTCCCAGTGCAGGAAGCGGACGATGCCGTGGATGGTCTCCAGCGAGCGGCGCAGGTCGAACACCTCCTGCTCGTCGAGGTAGAGCCCTTCCACGCGGATGCGGCGCAGCGAGGGACGCACGTCGAAGAAATATTGGTCGGGGAAGCTGTCTTCCTCCTGAATGATGCGGACGAACTCGGCGGTCTCTTCCAGCCGGCGTCCGATGTCCTCCCGACGGTCGGAGAATGCCAGGGCGTCGACACGTTCCTGTCCCAGCGAACTGAGGCACTGCCCTTTCAGCAGTCCGCGTATCTGGTCAAAGCCTATCTTCTGTTCAAAGTTCTGTGGATAGATCATATATATAAGGTATAGTTGAGGCATGCATCAGCCGACGGGACCTCTTCCCGTCACCTGAGAAGCGGTGCAAAATTAACGGCTTTGCCGTTGACGGACAAATTTTCCTTTCAGATTCCTGTCCGGGGGGGATGCCCCGCTGTGTCATTCGTCAAACGGTCAAATGAATCGCCCCACACGCCCCTTTGTCCCGTGTGAAAAAAAAATCCGAGCCGTGCAACGCTTTGGCACAGGGTGCCCTTTTCTTTGCATCAGTCAATGGGCTAAAAATCCTCGTTGTCGGAGGGCTAAAAAAATCTTTCATTTGTGAACCTACTTGAACCTAAAATAATTTGGCTGTGGTACACGAGACAAATAACTTTGAAAAACCGATGCCGAATGATAACCCAAAAAAACGGAAGAACGCATGAAAAACCGAGTATCCATCTTATCCATGAGCGTTGCAGCCTTCGGTCTGTACCTGCTCTTCACGTCGGGCATGCTGCCCGGGAAAGGAGTGACCATGTCTTCATCAACCCCCACCTGTTATTGCGAATACTGCGGCAAGAAGTTCGCTAGTGTCCGTCAGTTGACTTCCGCCACCTGCGTCCGTCACCCCGACGGACCGAACAAGGGACGTCACAAGCTCTACGAAGGGACGGAAAAGAGTGAATATACGTGTAAATATTGTGGCAAGAAGTTCCCCAGCATCCAGGTCATGACCGGTGGTCAGTGTGTGCATCATCCCAAGGGGGAGAACAAGGGTCATCATTCTCCGGCATTGTAAGGCTATGTTACGCGGAATAACCCAATTCAAGTGTACCCATTGCGGCAAGAAGTTCCCCGGTCTGGACATCGAGTATGCCGCTACCTTCTACACCATGCCCCAACGTTGCCCGCATTGCGGCAGCATACGTACACGCCCCGCAGGATGGCTGGGCAGGCTCCATGAATGGGTGTATCGGGGGATTTGGGAAAGGATGGAAGAAAGAGAAAAGGAAATGAGAAAAGGAATAAAATGATTATATGATGGAAAATAAATTGAATGTAGATGCTATTATCGACATCGCCCGGAATCTTGGTTTGCAGGATAGGTGTCGCGAGCTGGAGTTTTTGAAATCACGTTTGGACTCTCCTAATAAGGACTTGATTATGCCTTTGGTGGGTGAGTTTAGCTCCGGAAAGACTTCGCTTATCAATGCGCTGACCGATAATAAACAACTGGAGACAGCCTCGAAGGCAACGACGGCAACCATTTTTGAAATCAGATTTGAGTGTGAGCGTTGCTATGCTGAAATCGTTGATTCAAATGGTGAAGTGCTGCAAGTGGAAGAAAATATAGCCAACTTGAAGAACGATGGTTTGCAGGATGTTGACTTGGTACGTGTATATGATACCTCTAGCCGTGTACATGCTGGAACTGTCTTGGTGGATACTCCGGGACTGTCTTCAAATGATGCACGCCATAAGTTGGCGTTGACTTCTTATTTGCCACAAGCGGATGCCATCTTGTTGCTGACGGATGTCAATCAGCAGGTGACGCGCTCTTTGATTGATTTCATTGACAATACGAAGCTGGTGAATAAACCCATGTACCTTGTGATTACTAAATGTGACACCAAGACAAGGGGTGAAGTGGAGGCTGCGAAGAAGTACATTGCTGAAAACATCAACTTGCCTCTTGAGAATATGATTAGTGTTTCGGCGTACAAGGATGACTTGCAGGAGCTGTATGACTTGTTCGGGCGTATTCAACGGAAGAAAAATGAAATCGTAGAAAAGGCTGTATATGGAAGAATCAAATCCATTGCTTCTGACATGTCGGAATATGTGGATGAATTGATTCGCAGTTCTAAGAGCAATCTGGATATTGATGAAAAGATTCTGGACTTACAGGAAAAACTGCAATCCATCAGCCGGAATATAGAGAAATTGATTCGTGATGCGTCCCAATCTATTGCAGAGAAGGGTGAAGACTGCAAAAAGAGGTTTAGCGACAATGTTTTCATGCGCTTGGACAGCATCGTGAAAGAGCAGGGGAGAGACTGCGACGAGGCTGTGTACACGGCAGTGAATATGATTGCTAAAACAGCGCTCGAACAATATAAAAGGGATGTTCAATATGTGCTTGTCAATATGGCGAGAGAACGGCAACGGACCGTGGAAGAGGTGCCTCTGCAAGTGCTGGAGGCCTTAGACCTTTCAGGCGTTGTGTTGAATAACTTGTCGTATAACCTGAATTTGTCGGCTTTGGGACACCAATATGATCAGTTGGTTGGTGGAGTGGTAAAGACTGCTGCTGTCGTTGCTGCCGTTTGGGCAGGTTCTGCTGTCATTGGTGCTGCCGGAGCAACTACTGCAACTGCTGCAACCACCGCAAGTCGTGCGGTCGATGTAGTTGATACCGCTACGGATGCTGCAAGCATCGCTTCAAACATCAAAACACGGAGGAGGATGAAGGAGATGGTGAAAACAGCAGCAGAATATTCCTCAAAAATCAATAAGCAAATGGACGAGGTTGAATCGTGGAACAACAAAATGGGTGAGAGATATCAGTCCAACAGAGGAGGCATTATTGATACAGGTGTGAGCTGGATTACAGATCAGTTTTGGGGAAAGCCTCAACGTCGCAGGGCTGTGAATAATTATATTTCGGATTCTTTGGTTCCGGAATTTGTGTTGCAGATAGAGCAGATTCGTTCAGAATTGGTTCGCACGATAGGGCAACTGTTGCATGATGAGGCTCAAAACCGGACGCTCGCAATGGAGCAGAGCTTGAATCAGCTGAAGGCTGACAGTGCTTCGGCGAAAGAACAATTTAAAGAGAAAGTGAATCAATTGAAAGAATATAAGAATATTTTAAAGAATGGCTAATATGATAGACGTATTGTTAGGAGCTGCCATCGGTGTAGTCGGTGGAGTCGTAGTGAAAGACAAGATTGTACCCAATCCTTTGCAGTCAACAGTAGAATCCTTGAAACGGCAGTTGATGTCGGTTCAGGAAGAGAATAACAGATTGAAAAACGAGACTACTTCCCTGAAGGATGAACTTGCAAAGTCTGTTGCCAATCAGAAGGCAATGACAGACAAAATCCGTCAGCGGGAAGATACGGCAGATGACATGGAAGACAAAGTTGCCGACCTGCAAAAGGAAGGCAGAAGATTGCGTGATGAGAATATCCGGTTGCGTCAGGAACTGGATGAACTCAAGATGCAATATACTGCCCGTAAACAGGAATTGGAAAGCTTGCAGGAAAAGTATTATAATTTGAAAGATAAGTAAGGCATGGATATTTATTTGGTAGTCATATTGGTTATCATTGCCGCCATTGTTGGGGCAGTGATAACCTACTTCGTTCGTCCGAAAGCCTCTGCTGCTGATCCGGCTATGCTGGAACAAGCACAGAACGACCGGCAAAAAATCTCTCAATTGGAGTCTTCGGTAGAGGAGAAGGATGGGGAAATTTCCAATCTTTCGGAACAACTGTCCAAGCTGCAACAGAAAATCACCTCGTTGCAGGATGAACTGAAACGTTCAGCTGATTTGAAGGAAATCTTGCAATCGGGAGATGAACATGAGGTCATTTCCGCCTTGCAAGGGGAAATCGAAAAGCTGAAAAAGCAGTTGGAAGATGCTGAGGAAGAAATTGAAGACCTGGAGGATGAGTCCAGCAGCAACAAAAAGAAGTATAATGACGAGAGAAAGAAACTGTCTGAAGCCAGTGCCCGGCTGGAACAATGTGAGAAAGACCTGAAATCTCTCCAGAGTGATTTGGAAGTCAAGGAAGAAGAGTTGGCAAACCAGTCTGAAAAGCTGGGAAGGAAAGAAGAGGCCATCAACTTTGTGAATGAAATCCTGACAGCTAAAGACGCAGATGGAAACGATGTCAGGGAACTCAATCAGAAAGTGAATGAGGTGGAGCAATTTGCCTATGATGAACTTTTCAGTGTCTTTGATCAGTTGGGTATCTGGGACAAATCAGCGAAGCAAAAGGCAAAGGACCAGGTATGGCAATGGGCAAACTTGCAGAAAAAAACATGGCTTAGAGGTAAAAAAGTCATTGCCTTCGTTGGAGAGTTCTCTGCCGGTAAGACTTCTATTGTCAACCGGATTCTTTCACAAGATGACAAGAAGGCTCCCAAGTTGCCTGTCAGCTCCAAAGCCACGACCGCAATTGCTACTTACATCTCGTATGGTCCCGATTTCAATTCCCAGTTTACAGACCCGAATGGAAGACTGAAAAACATCTCGCGGGAAACGTTTGAAAAGGTGAACAAGGAAATTCTGCAAGAAGTCAATGTATCTTCGACGATTACTTATTTTGTAATGAAGTACAACAATAAGTATATGAAGAATCTGACTATCCTTGATACACCGGGATTCAACTCGAATGATCAGGAAGATGCCCAACGGACGGCGGATGTGATAAAGGAGGCGGATGCACTGTTTTGGGTGTTTGATGCCAATACAGGAGAAATCAACCAGTCTTCCCTGAATGTCATCAGAAAGTATTTGCAGGATATTCCTTTGTATGTTGTAATCAATAAGGCTGATACGAAGTCGCCCGGAGAGTTGAGTAAACTGGAGAAGCATATTCGGGAGACAATTCAGAAGAATGGAATTGCAGTCAAGGACTATCTGATGTTCTCTCAAAAGGAGTCGTTGGACAAGCTGATGGCAACCATCCAGTCTGTGCCTATGGGAAATGACAAGGATGCATATATGTATGAACTATATGCCCTTGGGGAAAAGGCAAAAATGCAGCTGACAAGTACCTATGATGAGATGAGGGGGATGCGTAGACAACAGGAAAAGGAAAATAAGAGTTGTTCGGACGAACTTTCAAGGTGTATTGACGAAGTGACAGACCTTTGTGAGGAGGTTGGTGAGATGCCTCAAAAAACATCAAAATGGTTTGGACTGGGGAGTGATTATTTTAAAATGACAGAAGAGGAATATGACACTTTCTGTGGTAAACTAAATGCTATAAAAGCCGATCAGGGTCCAATTAAATATTGGTCGTCGGCCGTGAATAATGGTGCCAAGAAATTGCAGGAACATTCGAGTAAAATGGAAGAAACTAACAAACACTTGAACCTGATAGGAAAAGCACTGACAGATTTCAAGAAACGACTGATGGCTTGTAATGGAGAGTTTGAACGCAAGTATAGTGAATGGAGGAATTTAGGAGGTGGTGAGAATCCTAATTTTACCCCCCCCCTCTACCACGCACGTACATATATAATAAAACCTGATAAGAAGAGAGGAATTAATTCTTCAACAAGAAATACGAGAGTTTCTGGGGAAGAAGCCTTCATGGAGGAAATAAAGCAAATACATGACGATTATGGATATTTTACCCCTGAACACATTCCGATGATTATCAATCTGGCAAAAGGTTATCACATAGCGCCTAATAGGGCGGTTGATATGACCCGCGATTTGATAGATGAGGATGATTATATTTAAATTGATTATGGAAACAAACCTATTTACAGATTTACAAAACAAGAAAAAAGCGCTTGCGGCATTTGCAAAGGCTGCTTTGGAAAAGAAGTGGATAGAGCAGGAGACGTATGATGGCATCATGCAGAAACTGAATAATGACACCTTGACCATCGGTGTTATCGGTCAGATGAAATGTGGCAAGTCGACCTTCTTGAATGCATTTGTGTTCGAGAAAGACATCTTGCCTGCTGCAACGACCCCGATGACTGCCGCGCTCTCTGTTATAACGTATGGCGATAAGGAAGAAATAAAGGCTGAATTTTATTCTTCGGAAGAATGGGAAGAATTGAAGATGCAGGCAGAACGGAATCTTGAAGATGTCAAAGACGATGCCTTCGAGTCTTCCAAGATTAAGGCTGCACGGGAATTGCTTGACAAGTCCCGAAAAATAGGGAACATCAGTGCGCTGTTGGGAAAGACAAAGACTGACAGCCTGAATAATCTGGTGGAATATGTAGGAGCTGATGGACAATATGTGGCAATTACCAAGTCTGTGACCATTCACTACCCCAAAGAATGGCTTAAGGGTGTCGAGATTGTAGATACGCCGGGATTTAACGACCCTGTAGTTTCACGGGAAGTGCGTACACAAGAATTTCTGAAAAAGGCGGATGTCGTGTTGTTGCTGTTGTATGCAGGGCGTGCCTTTGATGCTACAGACAGGGACATTGTCTTTGAGAAAGTGCGTAGCGTCGGTGTCGGTAAGATTCTCATTGGAGTCAACAAGTATGACCTGTGCTATGAAAAGGGGGAGACTGAAGAAGAGATTGTCGGCAATGTCTCGGCGGAAATAAAAAAGGCATGCAATGCTTATCGCGATTCATCCGTCAGCGAACTTCTGAGGAATGAGAAACCTATCTTGTTCTCTGCATCCATGGCTTTGATGGCTAAGATGCCCATCAGTCAAATACGGAATGACGAGGATTATAACTTCCACTGGCAGAGGACCTGTGATATCTTTGAAATTTCCACCCAACGGGAGATGTTGAGCAAAAGCCTGATTGCAAACCTTGATGCAGCCGTACGTTCGCTCATCGAGAAAAGCAAGGGGGAAATATTGTTCCGCAAACCGGTGAATATGATATTCCAGGCAGGCGTCAATCGAAGGGATGAACTGAACGGTACGCTGACAACTAAAAAGGAATTGCTGAAATCCTTGGAAATGCCGGACAATGAGTTGGAAGACCGCATCAGCAATTTGAATAAGGCACAGCGGAGAATTGAAAAGAAGATTGACCGGGCATTGACAGACTTGTCCGAGAAATATGATGACGAAGTGACTGGGTTGATTCGTAGTCTGGAGAGTGAGATGGACAATACAAAGAAGGAGGTGGACAATATCATTGAAACAGAAAAAACATCTCAGATAGAACGTCGTGTGAAGGGGGCTTTGGAACGTTTGGCTGAAAGGACCGTTCCGCGTAAGACCCAAGAAGCTCAAAAGAAGTTTACTTCCTTAATCAAGGATACAGCTGAAGAGCTGGTAAGTGATATTGCCGATTTGATGCGTCGATATGTGGAAGACTCAAACGATTTGTTGGAGGACTTTACTAATACTATCCGTAAGGAATTGGCTCAGATGGACGATGGTGACAGTAGCTCCACGTATTTTACTACTGATGGTATTCATAAAGAGGAAAAAGGTTCCGGATGGGTGAATTTGCTTTGGCTGGCTCCTATTCCGGTTGTTGGTTTAGTTGGTACCGGTATAATAGGTGGCGGCTATTTGCTCTTGCGCTCTCTGCTGAGTAATGTGAGGGAGGAGTATCAACAGCAAGTAGATGAGATTTTTGCTAAAATGGATTTTTCCGAACTCCGGAACTATTTGAAGGAACATAAACAGGAGTATTTGGATCTGCTGAGCACGGAAAGTGCAAAAGGTATTCTGCAAGCTCTGATTGAGCAGTTGGAAAAAGCAATGAGTAATAAAGAGGAGAAGGAGAGGCAGATTGAAATCGAGAGGGCAAGTGTCGCGTCTTTGTCTGAAGAATTGAAGGCTCTTGAAGCACAAATTACAGAAATGAACAAGTTGAAAGGTCAGTTGGCGTGATGTATGCCCCCCTTTAGCACACCTCACCCCTAACTTCGCAGCAAACAAAACACATTTAACCCATACCCCATGGACAAACAAAAGATTTATCAGAAGATTCGCGACATCGCACATCGGCTGGAGCAGAACGGAGGAACCTATACACGGGCGGACCTCGCGTTCGACCTACAGGAAATGGGCATCTCCAAAGACGGGTTCGAAGTCGGCATGCTCGTCTGGGAAGCATACAGGCACTTCCGCGATGACAAGGCCATCCGCCAAGCCTTCTACGATAACGACGGGAAACGGGGGCTGGTCGACGAGTATGGCGTGGAACACCTCGTCGAGACACAGGACGACGCACTCTTCCCCTACCTGCACAAGCAGCTCGACGGAGGAAACGACGCCCTGCGCGCACTCGAACAGCGCGTCACCCAAGCCATGAACGTGCAGATTGCCGGCGGAGGAAGCCTCCTCAACACCGTGGTGGGAACACAGGGCGTGGTCAAGGTTCGCAACGAAGCCACCGCCGTGTTCAACGGATACACGCAGATGGTCGCCGGATATGACGATGCCAAACAGCACATCAAGACCCTCATGGCGGACTTCGTGCGGCTCCGCACCTACATCTGCGACATCTACCGCGAGTACGCCCTCACGCTGACCGATACCTTCGGCGACTCCGTCAAGGCGGTAGCCCCCGAACTCTTCGACTTCGACTCCGTCCAGTGGCTCGACCTGCGCGACATGCTGCAACGCGTGCAGCTCGACTACGACAAGGTGACCGAACGCTGTGCACTCCTCATGAGCGACATCTCCGACAGCTTCCAGGAGTCCGTGCGGCGCGCGGGCGCATCCTACCGCAGCGGAGGCAGCAAGCAGGCTGGACTCGTGCTGGCTGCCCTCAACATGGTGTCGCACTACACCGACGCCGCACAGAAGACTGCCGCCCTCCAGCAGGAACTGCTCACACTGAAGAACAGCGTCAAGCGCGACGTCACACTCGTCAAGGGAGACCTCAGCCGTCTGTGGGTCATCCACCGGACGCTCGACGAACTGTATATCCCCCAGGCGGAAGCCTTCAGCCGGTTCAGCCGTCAGGTGCTCTCCCGCGAATGGCAGCAGCTGACCGACGCACTCTATGCCGACGCCGACGTCCGGAAGCTGAAGGACAGCCGCGACGCCCTGCTGGCAGCGTGCAAAGCGCTGGAGAAGGACGTCAGCGACGCCGAACTGAACATCAGCTACTATACCTCCCACCTCGGGGAGTGCCGCGCGCTGCTCGACAGTCTGCGTCCGCAATACAACCAGGCGAAGGCAAGCAAGCCGCAGAAACCCTTCTTCCTCGCCAACCTGTTCACCCTTGGAGGGGCGTCGCGCAGCTACAACCGCAGCCTCTATGAGTGGAATCAGGCTTGCAGCCCTGTCGTCTCCCGCTTCGAGGAGCTGCAGCTCGACGTCAAGGTCGACGGCGACGAACTGAACCGCCAGCAGGCGGAACACCGGGAGAACAGCCGTCAGCTCGAGGAGGTACGCCGGCAACTGCACACGCTGAACCGCCGGCTGATGGACACCATCCGTGTCACGCCGGAGCTGCGCGTGAAGATGCTCGCCCACCTCGAGGACATCGTCCGGCTGCTGCGCCTGGCACGCTCCATCGCCAACAGCAGGCTGGATGAGAAGCTCACGCGCACCGTCACCGTCCGCGAACAGGACACCGCGCTGCCGCCCGACCTCCAGCAGGGCATCCGCCTCTTTGCCGACACCGTCCGCGAACAGGTCAACCTGGGGACGGACACCATGCGTCAGCTCGTCAGTGAAGACGGTGCCGAGGAAGCACGCCCCACGGACGAGGACCTCGTGCAACTGACCGACGCCGGCAACGAAGCCGTCCGCAACACCGTCTCCCTGCTCGAGGAGTGGGGACGCCTGCAGGCAATGAAGGCATCGAGCGCACTCGCCCACCGCGAGTATGACCGCGAGCTGGAACGCCTGCAGACGGAGTTCCGCGCACGCCTTGCCAACATCGACAACCGCAGCGCCGTGCTGCGCGAGAGCCTGCGGCGCATCAACACCGCCCAAAGCCCCGACGAGCTGAAGGCGGCACTGCTGTCGCTCGCCGGAGGAGACCTGAAGTTCACCGACGACGACTGGGAACAATTCTTGAAAGGAACTAAAACCATAGAGCTATGAGCGAAATGCAAAGCAACCGCCGCCGGCAGGCCCAGCAGGAACTGGGACTCGTCGACGAGAAAGAACAGGCGCAGGATGCACGCGCCATGCAGGCAGAACAGGAGCGCATCCGGCGCAAGGAGGAACGGCGGATGGACATCGAGCTGTCGACCTCCTATCAGATGACACAGACCATCGCCCGTTGGATGGACAAGTACTTCCTCGACCCGCTGATTGGATTGATTCCCGGCTTGGGCGATGTCCTCTCGTCGTTGCTGGTCTTCCCGTTCATCTACGTGGCTGCCGTCAAGGTACGTTCGCTGCCCCTGACGCTGGCGGTCATCTTCAACGTCCTGCGCGACATGGCAATCGGTCTGATACCGTTCTGGGTCGGCAACATCCTCGACTTCTTCAACCGCGCCTACCTGCAGAACTGCCGTTTGATTGTCGGCTTCGTGGAGGACGACCGCGAGATTATCCGTGAGGTCAATCGGAAAGCCTTCTGGATGGGAGTGGGCATCGTCGTGTGCTGCTTCCTCATCTATTGGTTGATATCCATTGCCATTGCGGCGACCGCCTGGATCTTCAACTTCATCAGCAGCTTGTTCAGCTGACGGACGCGCCCACGCGCAGACAGAACCCCATGTATAAACCTTATAAAACAATAAAACATCATGTCAAGAGTATTTCAAGTAATCCCCAAGCGCATCAAACGCGTCAACGGGACCGTGCTCACCCCCGAAATGGTGGTGACCGTCACCACGCAGACCCATACCTCGTCGCCCTTCAACAACGGGGCGAAGGAGGTGCAGGAAGCCTACATGCGGCTCTATAACTTCGACTACAAGAAGGCGGGCTGCTCCGTGAACGATTTTGAATTCAGAAAATTGGACTGACCCTCTGATGAACTACACTGCGCTTGAAGACCGCCTGTTCGAGGAATGGAAGATACGTTCCCGTCAGTGCGGCGACGGCGAAGAGATTGCCCCCGACGGACTGCTCTATCGGGGGCTTTTCTCTTATGCCGACGGATATTGGACCCGGCGTCCGGGTGACGAATGCCGACGCTGGGAACAGGCTCCCCGTCGGGTGCTCATCCTGACGAAGGACCTCAATGACACCGAGGCATGGGACATCCGTTGCGAGACCGGCAGGCGAAACTTCTCCGGACCCGCCGACGCGACCGTCTCCGCGCCCTTCTACAAGAACCTCATGCGCTGGGTCTACGGCCTGCTGACGGCGGACCGCCACGGCAACACCCGTCCGTTTGACGAAGCCGACCGCCCGGACACCTTCCGTCCGTTTTACGACGAGGCACCTGTCGCACGCGTCAACTGCAAGAAGCAGCCCGGCGGCAGTCAGCTGACGAACAGCGCCCTGCAAGGCTTCCTCACCCGCTACGCCGACCTGCTGGAGCGTCAGATACGCCTCTACGACGCCGACATCCTGCTGTGCTGCGGCGGCAGCGACCTGATAAAGGATTTCGTGCAGGCGCACTACCTGCCCGACCTGTGCCGGATGAGCGACTGGATGTGGTACTCCCCGTCCGTCCGCAAGCTGGTCGTCAACAGTTGGCACCCCAGTTACCGCGGCGACACCCACGAGGGGATGTACACCGCGATGATGCAGCACTACAGCGAGTTCCTGCACGCCTTCCCCGGCTTCTTCCCCGGGCGTTGAGGCAGTCAGTCGTTTTTTTTCAACGGAAGTCGCCTGCGCGCCCCCGGAATCGCGTTCCTCAGCCTTCCAGCCCTGCTGCGAGGACCTGGAAACGCCGTTTCCGGGGGCACACTGTTTTGCGGAAGCCTGGAAAGGCCGTATCCGGCTTCAAACGGTTTTGCGGAAGGCAGGAAACGTCGTATCCAGGCTCAAAATGTTTTGCGGGAAGCAGGAAATGTCGTATCCGGGACCAAAATGTTTCGAAAGGTTAAGGAAATATCGTATCCAGGACCAAAACATTTCAAAAGGTTAAAGAAATATCGTATCTAGGACCAAAACATTTTGAAAGGTTAAAGAAACGTCGTATCCAGGCTCAAAATGTTTTGCGGGACGGAAGAAACGTCGTATCCGGACTTCCGAAGGACGGAAAGAAGGCATTGCCGGGCGATGAGGGATGCTTTTCTTCTCATTTTATCTCATTTTCTTTCATCCACTGCCACGATTTGGCATAGATGTGCCTCATCTTTGCATCGTGATTCAGAGAAAAGAAACAAAAAACGTTACGAAGATGAGACCAAGCATCAAAAAACAAGACACCCCGGAACAGAAACCGGTAATCGCGGAACCCAAGAGGCTGAACCTCCTGAACGCCATCGAACAGATTGTGGAACTCTCGGAAGACTCCGGTCTGAACGAGCAGTTCTTCACCGACGCGGCGCGTTACATCCGTTACGTCGGTAAAAAGATGCACCTGACACCCATTCAGGCGGTACTCTTTGCTATCTTTGTCGACAACAGCGACGACAACAACATCCACCTGAGCGACTTCGCCCGCCACTTCCGTTGCCGCACCGTGCGCATCATCCGCTACATGAGCGACGTCGATGAGCTGGAGCGACGCAAGCTGGTGGTCTGCTGCCGCGAACGGCGCGAGAAGTCCTACCGTGTCCCGATGTACGTCGTCGAGGCGCTCAAGGAGAACCGTTGCTACGAGCCGAAGCCGCTGGGCAACCTGACGTGCGACGCCTTGTTCGACGAGCTGGACGACCTCTTCGAACAACGTTCGGACAACGAGCTGACCTACGAGGCATTCGTCGAGGAGGTGCACCGCCTGTTCGACGCCAACCCGCAGCTGCGCTTCGTCCGTCGGATGGACTCCTACGGACTCCGGGAGTGGGACTGGGTGCTGCTGCTCCTCTTCTGCCACGAGCTGGTCAACCGCAACGACGACATCATCTGTTCGCGCGACTACGAGAGTCTGTACGGCGGCAAGTCCATCTTCCGCATGCAGGAGCGTTCGCTGGAACGTGGACACAACGACCTGATAAGGCGCAAGCTGGTGGAGTATGTCAACAACGACGGTTTCGCCGACCGCAGCAACTTCAAGCTCACCGCCGGCGCCATCAACGACCTGCTGGGCGAGGTGGGTATCTCCAGCCAGCAGGCGGCGTCCGGTAAAGACCTGCTGCGCTGCACCGACATCGTTCCCAGGCGGCTCTACTACGGCGAGCAGGAGGAGCGGCAAATCTCCCAGCTGACGTCGTTGCTGAGCCGCGAGCGCTTCGACGAGATACGCCAACGGCTGGCAGCCGACGGGATGCGGCAGGGTTTCGCCTGCCTCTTCTACGGGGCGCCGGGCACGGGCAAGACCGAGACCGTCTATCAGCTGGCACGCCTCACGGGGCGCGACATCATGGCGGTGAACTTCGCCGAGATGAAGAGCTGTTGGGTGGGCGAGAGCGAGAAGAACGTCAAGGCGCTCTTCGACCGTTACCGCGCCCTGGTCCGGGACTCCGAGGTCACGCCCATCCTGCTCTTCAACGAGGCGGACGCCCTCATCGGCAAGCGTCAGGAGGGAGCCGAGCGTGCCGTCGACAAGATGGAGAACACCATCCAGAACATCATCCTCCAGGAGATGGAGTCGCTCGACGGCATCCTCATCGCCACGACGAACCTGACGCAGAACCTCGACAAGGCGTTCGAGCGTCGCTTCCTCTACAAGGTGGAGTTCGCCCGTCCGTCGCTCCGTGCCAAGAAGGCCATCTGGCGGACGTTGTTGCCCGATCTGACGGCGGACGAGGCGGACGAGCTGGCTGCGTGCTACGACTTCACGGGCGGACAAATCGAGAACATCGCCCGCAAGCACACGGTCGAGAAAATCCTGAGCGGCAAGGAGCACGTTTCACTCGACACGCTGAAGCAGTACTGCGACAGCGAGCTGATTGCCGCTCCCGACCGCCGACGGAAAATCGGATTCGGCGTCAATTGACAATGGATAATTGACAATGGACAATTAAACAGAAAACGATATGGCAAAAGACTTGTTTAACCGTTACATCTGGCTCGTGGACACGATTTATCGGGCGCGCCGGATTACTTTTGAGGAAATCAATGCACGGTGGGTGCGTACCGAGATGAGTGGGGGAGAGGAAATCCCCCTGCGCACCTTCCACAACCACCGCAAGGCAATCGAGGAAATCTTCGACATCAACATCGGGTGCAGCAAGAGTGGGGGATACTACTATTTCATCGAGCATGCGGAGGACATGGAGCGGGGCGGCGTGCGTTCGTGGCTGCTCAACACCTTTGCGGTGAACAACCTCATCAACGAGAGCCACCACCTGAAGCGGCGCATCCTCTTCGAGCAGATTCCGTCGGGGCAGCACTTCCTGACGCCGCTCATCGAGGCGATGCGCGACGGTGTGACGGTGGAGCTGACGTATCAGAGCTTCGGACGCGACGAGGCGAACACGTTCGAGGTGGAGCCTTACTGCGTGAAGGTGTTCCGCCAGCGGTGGTACCTGGTGGCACGCAGTCCCTACTATGACAAGGTGATGATTTACTCGCTCGACCGCATTCACGACCTGGAGGTGACGGGCCGCGCGTTTGACTACCCGAAGTCGTTCGACCCGGAGGAGTTCTTCCGTTTCAGCTTCGGCATCATCGTCGACGAGGAGTATGATGTGGAGTCGGTGCGCCTGAAGGTGTACGGCACGAAGTGCAAGTATCTGCGTGCCCTCCCGTTGCACGACACCCAGGTCGAGGTGGAGCGGGGCGAAGGCTATGCGGTGTTCAGCTACCTGCTGCGCCCGACGTATGACTTCGTGCAGGAGCTGCTCTCCCACGGCGACGAGGTGGAAGTCCTGTCTCCCGACTGGCTGCGCGCGGCGATGCGCGAGAAGGTACAGGCGATGCTGGCACACTATGCCGATGGGGAAGGAGGCGCGCGATGAAGGACTTTGCAGCCATCGACTTCGAGACGGCAAACCGCGAGCCGACGAGCGTCTGCAGCGTGGGCATCGTGGTGGTGCGCGGCGGCATCGTCACCGAGAAGCTCTACCGCCTCATCCGTCCCTACCCGGACACCTACGAGTACTGGAACATCCGCGTCCACGGCATCCGTTGGGCGGACACCGCCGGGGCGCCTGCGTTTCCAGCCGTCTGGGCGGAGCTTGCGCCCCACATCGAGGGACTTCCGCTGGTGGCGCACAACAGTCCGTTTGACGAGGGCTGCCTGCGTGCGGCATTCCGCCACTACGGCATGGCATATCCCGGCTACACGTTCCACTGCACCTGCCGTGCCTCCCGCCGCGTGTTCGGCAAGAGTCTGCCCAACCACCAGTTGCAGACGGTCGCCGCCCGTTGCGGTTTCGACCTGACGCAGCACCATCATGCCCTTGCCGACGCCGAGGCGTGTGCCTGGATTGCGCGGGAGATATTGTGAGGGGATGAGGCGGCGTCAGTTCACCTGCACGCAGTCGAAGTATTCCCTGAAGAGCCTTTCCGCCCGTTCGAGCTGTTCCGTTGTGTTTTCACGGACGCCCTTCAGCCGGTATTCCTGTCCCAGGGCCTCATACTTGTGCACGCCCAGGGTGTGGTAGGGGAGGATTTCCACCTTTTGCAGCATCCGGTAGTCGCGGAAGTGCTCTCCCAGCTGTCGGATGTCCCCCTCCGCGTCGCTGTAGCCCGGCACGAGCACATAGCGCAACCAGAAGGGCTTGGCGTGCGCTTCGAGCCATGCGGCGGTGCGCAGGGTTTGCTCGTTGCCGCGTCCCGTGAGGTTCCGGTGCCGGCTGTTGTCAAACTCCTTCACGTCGAGCAGCACGAGGTCCACCAGGCTGAGGAGTTCCTCCACGGCGTCGTTCCACAGTCCGCCGTTGCTGTCGAGACAGATGTGTATGCCCTCCTCCTTCAGCCGTCGGCAGAGCGGAATCAGTGCCTTCGCCTGGAACGTCGGTTCCCCGCCGGAGAAGGTGATGCCTCCCCGCCGACCGAAGAATGCCTTCTGGCTGACAGCCATGCGGACGATTTCTTCCGCTTCCGTCGGTTTGCCCCCGTGGCTGTCGATGGTGTCCGGGTTGGCGCAGTAGAGGCACTTGAAGTTGCATCCCTGCAGGAAGACGACCAGGCGGAGTCCCGGTCCGTCGTAGGTGCCCATGCTCTCGTAGGAGTGGACGTTGAGTGTAGGTTGTGTTGGGTTGTTTTCCATTTGATACATGCGTATGAAAAAAGCAGAGGCACGGAGGCGACTTTGCCGTCGAACTCCTCCGTGCCTGTGCGGTTATGTGTGTCCGGATTTCTGTTCTCAGCCGATTACATGCGCTGGTGGAAGCTGCGTGAGATGACCTCCAGCTGATGTTCGCGGCTCAGCTTGATGAAGTTCACGGCATAGCCCGACACGCGGATGGTGAGTTGCGGGTATTTCTCGGGATGCTCCATGGCGTCCTCCAGCATCTCGCGGTTGAGCACGTTCACGTTCAGGTGGTGTGCGCCCTTGGTGAAGTAGCCGTCAATCATCGTCACGAGGTTCTCGATGCGTTCCTCGCGCGTCGGTCCGAGCGATTTCGGTACGATGGAGAATGTGTTGCTGACGCCGTCCTGCGCATCCCGGTAACGGAGTTTCGCCACGGAGCTGAGCGATGCCAACGCACCGTTCTTGTCCCGTCCGTGCATGGGGTTCGCACCCGGAGCGAAGGCGACACCCTTGGCGCGTCCGTCGGGGGTAGCACCGGTCTTCTTGCCATACATCACGTTCGAGGTGATGGTGAGGATGGAGAGCGTCGGACGTGCGTTCTTGTAGACGGGCAGCTTCTTGAGTTCCTCGTCGAAGAAGTAGACCAGGTCGACAGCCAGGTGGTCCACCCGGTCGTCGTCGTTGCCGAAGCAGGGGAACTCGCCGTCAATCTGGAAGCTCTCCGTCAGTCCGATTTCATTGCGTACGGCTTTCACCCGTGCATACTTGATGGCTGACAGCGAGTCGACGGCGATGGACATGCCCGCCACGCCGTATGCCAGGTTGATGCGCGGGTTGGTGTCGACGAACGCCATCTGTGCCTTCTCGTAGTAATATTTGTCGTGCATGTAGTGGATGATGTTCATCGCCTCGTTGTAGACGCGTGCAATCTCCTTGAGCACCTTCTTGTAGTTTGCCATGACCTCCTCGAACTTCAGCGTGTCGCCGGTCAGCACGGGAATGTCCTTGACCATCAGCGTGCCGGTGTTCTCGCAACGTCCGCCGTTGATGGCGAGCAGGAGAGCTTTCGCCAGGTTGCATCGCGCGCCGAAGAACTGGATGTGCCGTCCGATGTCCTGGTACGACACGCAGCAGGCGATGCCGTAGTCGTCCGAGTGACGCACTTCACGCATCAGCTCGTCGTTCTCGTACTGGATGGACGAGGTGTCGACCGACACCTGTGCGCAGAAGTCCTTGAATCCCTCGGGCAGCTGCGGGCTCCAGAGCACGGTCATGTTCGGTTCAGGCGACGGGCCGAGGTTGTAGAGCGTCTGGAGGAAGCGGAAGGAAGTCTTCGTCACCTTCGTCCGTCCGTCGTTGAAGCGTCCGCCGATGGCTTCGGTCACCCAGGTCGGGTCTCCGGCGAAGATGTCGTTGTAGCTCTGCATGCGCAGGTGGCGCACCATGCGCAGCTTGATGATGAACTGGTCGATGAGCTCCTGTGCGAAGGTCTCGTCGATGAGTCCGTGCGCCAGGTCATACTCGATGTAGATGTCGAGGAAGGAGGACGTGTTGCCCAGCGACATGGCAGCTCCGTCCTGTTCCTTGACGGCAGCCAGGTAAGCCATGTAGACCCATTGCACCGCTTCCTGTGCGTTGTGTGCGGGGCGGCTCAGGTCCAGTCCGTAGTATTCGCCCATGACCTTCATGTCCTTGAGCGCCTTGATTTGTTCAGCAACCTCTTCGCGCAGGCGGATGCGTTCCTCGGTCATGGGACCGGTGAGGTCGCGCAGGTCCTCCTGCTTGGCAGCAATCAGGTTGTCCAGTCCGTAGAGCGCCAGCCGTCGGTAGTCGCCGATGACCCGTCCGCGTGCATAGTTGTCGGGCAGTCCGGTGAGGAATCCCAGGGAGCGGAAGGAACGAATCTCCTCCGTATATACGTCGAACACGCCATCGTTGTGTGTCTTGCGATAGTGTGTGAAGATGTCTTTCACCTTCGGGTCTACTTCCACTCCATTTTCACGGCAAGCCTTCTCGACCACCTTGATACCGCCGAAAGGCTTGATGGCACGCCGGAGCAGTTCGTCGGTCTGCAGTCCCACGATGAGTTCGTTTTCCCGGTCGATGTATCCAGCCTTGTGTGACGTGATGGTTGACACCGTGTTCGGATCGAGCGAGCGTACTCCCCCGTTGTTCCGTTCCTCTTCGAGTGCCTTGAGGCAGCACTCCCAGACTTTCCGGGTTCGTTCGGTGGGGCCTTGCAGGAAGGATGCGTCGCCTTCGTAAGGGGTAATGTTTCTGCTTACGAAATCAGTCACGTTGATCTCTTGCGTCCAGAGTCCGTCTTTGAAGTTTCTGTTCAATTCCATAAATCCGATAATCTTGTGAAAGTTGAATTAATAATAGTGCATAAACGGAGGTACGTATCCTCCTCCAAAATTTTGAGCCGCAAAGATAAGCTGTAAATTCCGTATGCGCGTCACAAACAGCCCTAATTTTATGCTGTAGAACATAAAATAGCAACATTTAGGTAGTCCGCATGTAGATTTAAAGTTGAAAAAGATGAAAAAGAGTCCCTGAATATTTGGAGCTCTGCCAACGAACCTTTACCTTTGCAGCGCTTTCGAAGGAAAGATGCCGGAGTGGTCGATCGGGCCGCACTCGAAATGCGGTGAACGGGCAACTGTTCCCAGGGTTCGAATCCCTGTCTTTCCGCTGATAATAAGTAGATTATAGGAATTAAGCGTAAAAACTTAGTTCCTATTTTTTTGTTTGCGGGAGCGGATTTGCCCCCTTGTTTTGATGGAATGTTTAGAAAATGTTTAGAGAAAATGGCAACCATTTGCCACACCAGAACAACGGAACAATTTCACACTAAGCGATGATGGAATCCATTGGGAGGAGATTGATGAAGACCTGAGTTTTGAAGGGTTCTTCATGAAAAAGCCAACCAATCCTTTGTACGAGGTGTTTATGGCACATCCGGAGCTTAATGCTTCCGCCATTGCTCGCAGATTGGGAATATCACAAAGTCTGTTTGCCCAATACGTGAGTGGCACCAAGAAACCTTCCGCAGAACGAATGGAAGCTATATTTGAGACCATACGTTCTGTAGGTCGAGAATTATGCTCCATTTCTGTGGCTTGATGTATCAAATAAAATCTTATGTAAGCGCGATTCCACCCGGTTTCGCGCTTTTTTTGGTTCGCCCAGCACGAACATTCCAAAGTCCGATAGCTATACGGAAATGCCCTGAGTAAATCAAGCGGGTATAAGGTGGAAAGAGGATGTCCTTAACTGGGGAGGTCTCATGGACGTGCGGAGAATGAATTTCCGAAGCACGGAGTAAAGCTTGCCATGATAAGTCAGCCGAGGTCATAGTACCCGATGATTTATCCACTCGTCTTGGGGAAGGGCTGAACCATTAGTCCATTGAGCAGTAATGAATGTCACTCCATGAAGGAAAGAATGCAGAAAATACCGATGTCAATCGATAGCCACCCTCAAAAGGATAGCACGGAATGCGAAAGCTATGAGGGGGTGCAGGCCTTCATGGACATGACTGAAAACGACCTCAAGGAAGTGCAATTTGAACTTGGAAACCTATTGGAGTTCATCCTCTCGCCAGAGAACCTTAACCGTGCATACCTGCAGGTTAAGCGCAATCTCCAACAAGCAGTCAGCCAAATCCTGAGCCCTATCTATGAACGGCAGTTCAGCAACACCAGCTTTGGCTTCCGCCCTCACCGTAGCTGCCACAAGACATGTCGAATCGAAGCTTCACCTTAAAGTGAACCGGGACAAGACAGAGGTGTCATATGCAGGCAAGGTAAAGTATTTAGGCTATTCCTTCTATATGGTGAAAGGTAAATGCCGCCTGCGTCTACATCCTAAATCGGTTACGAAGATGCGGTCAAAGCTGAAAGTTCTGACCTCCTATTCGATTGTTTGTAAAGGCGGTATTATTCATTATAAAACTTTTGGCTCTGCATGGTCAGTGCTTTGCTTTGTCGTTTTGCATCTGAAGACGACGTTGTGCCTTTTCACGCTTCCGCTGCTCCCTGGCACGTTTCTTTTCCGCCCAACGTTCCTCAATCTCTTTGACCTCCCAGTCTTCTTTGAGGTCGCGAGGGTCTATGGAGACAAGGAAGCAACCTATTAGGAAAAATAGCCACCCCCACAAGAATACATACGGATTCGAGCTAAAAAGGAGGGCAAGGAAAGATACAACAGACAGAAAATAACCGAATTCAAGAGTTCTCATGAGGTTAAAGGTTTTGGTTTTCGCAAACATACGGATTATAAATCAGAAATACAATGTCTAAAGGTGTAAAAATCGTGGGAGAGAGCCGGATGCCGAGCCTCGCAACCCATCGCTTCCGGGCATGAAAAAAGGAAGCCGTTCGATGTGAATGACTTCCTTTCCCTGTGATTCCGCTGCGATTCGAACGCAGGACCCACGCCTTAGAAGGGCGTTGCTCTATCCAGCTGAGCTACGGAACCAGCCTTATTTGCGGTTGCAAAGGTAGTGCTTTTGGGGGAAAGTACAAATATCGGACGCATTTTTTTGTGAAGAATCTCGGGAAGAGGACGTGAACTTCGTTAAATTCAGTATAGAATGGGAAGGTTTTCAAAGTCAGACTTGCAAGAACGTGAAACTTTTACGTATGTTTGTACCCTATTTAACCACACAAAGACAAAAAGAAGATATGAAGTACAATTTTGATGAGCTCATTGAGCGCAGAGGTACCAATGCCATTAAATATGATGCCATGAAAGAATTGTGGGGCAGGGAAGACCTCATCCCCATGTGGGTAGCGGACATGGATTTCCGCACACCGCCTTTTATCCTGGAGGCTATCCGGCGTCGGCTGGACCACGAAGTGCTCGGCTACACACACCCGGCAGACAGCTATTATGAGGCAATCATCCGTTGGGTGGACAAACGTTACGGCATGAAAGTGGAAAGAGACGACCTGCACTACATCCCGGGCATCGTGCCGGGCATACACCACGCCGTGTGTGCACTGACGGAGAAAGGAGACAAGATTGCCATCCAACCGCCGGTGTACCATCCCTTCCGTCAGATTATCGAAGGGACGGGACGCGTGCCGGTCTGTGCACCCCTGGTGTTGCGTGACGGACGGTTCTGCATGGATTTTGATGCCTTGCGCAGAGCCTTGGAGGGTTGTAAGCTCTTCATCCTGTGTAATCCGCACAATCCGGGCGGAGTGGTCTGGACACAGGAAGAGCTGGAGGAGGTCTCCCGCCTCTGTGAGGCTTGCGGTGTGACCGTCATCAGTGATGAAATCCATGCCGACATGGTGTTTGCCCCGCATCGCCACCGTCCGTTTGCCACCGTCACCCCGTGGGCACGGGAACATACAGTCACGTTCATGGCACCTTCGAAGGTGTTCAACATGCCCGGCATCATCGTGTCCCAGGCTATCGTCTACAACCCGGAACTGCGTGAGTGCTTCTATGGTTACATCGACCAGAATGACCTGGCGATGGGCAATGTGTTCTCCTACCTTGTAGCCGAGGCTGCCTATACGGAAGGCGAGGAATGGCTGACGCAGATGCTGGACTATGCACAGGCAAACATCCGTCTCGTGGATGAGCGTCTGAAGGAACGCATGCCTAAAATCAAGGCGGTGCTTCCGGAAGCCTCCTTCCTGATATTCCTGGATTGCCGCGAACTGGGCTTTGCCACGCAGGCAGAGCTGGAATCGTTCTTTGTCAACGAGGCACGGCTGGGGCTGAACAACGGAAGCATGTTCGGCGAAGAGGGCACCGGTTTCATGCGCCTGAATGTGGCGGCACCCCGCAGCGTTGTGGAGCAGGCATTGCAGCAGCTGGAGGACGCTTACGCCCGGTTATAGGCTGCAATAAGTAGAGTACACATGTGAAACTTACATCAAAATGACAAGACAGATATGATCAGACACATTGTAGCATTCAAGTTGAAGGGGACTCCGGAGGAACGTCTGGAGGTGTCGCGCCGATTCAAGGCGGCACTGGAAGCACTCCCTGCACAAATCGACGTGTTGAAAAGCATCGAAGTCGGTATCAATGAAAATCCGGCAGAGACATGGGACGTGGTGCTGACTGCCGTCGTGGAGACGCTGGAAGATGTGGGTACGTATGCCCGCCATCCGGCTCATGTGGCAGCAGCTTCCATCGTGGCGCCTCATAAGGAGGCACGCGCCTGCGTGGACTATACTTTCTGAGTGCAGGGGAGGCATCCCCGGATGAATTCCCGGCAGGAAGGTGTACCGGTTCCGTTTTTTATGGCAGACGGACGTGGCACCTCCCTGCCGGGGCTTTTTTTATCGGACGGACGGAAGTGACAGAAAGATGGCTTTCCCGTCCTTTTGCTTGACAGATTCCCCGTTTTCTTTCTTTTCAGCTGACGCGTACTTTGCAGGATTCCGCCAAACTGGAACGGAACTGCAAAGGAATGCAAACGAAACGCCCGGAAAATGCCTTTGATTTTAGAAAACTATACATTTCATTTTCGGAATACTGACAAAACGTGCCCGGAACAATATTGTTTCGCGAGCCAAACAATATAGTTTGCCG
>OLQD01000670.1_pt1 | contig 31926 bp, 30 predicted proteins | sample 1672841 | NCBI WGS metagenome assembly OLQD01 (sample SAMEA3136729, study PRJEB25190) | human gut metagenome | biome: human gut; feature: human-associated habitat; material: faeces | place: Austria | collected 2013 | reverse complement strand
TTTTTCTCGATGTAGCCCGCTACATCTTCGACAAAGACAGAAATCAATCTGCCTGGCAGCAGCACGAAATCCACCATAAAGTCTAATGACCAATTTGGGTTAAAAACACCTTGTCAAAATAGTATCAAAAAACAATAGGAGTGCAGTTTTTCCACCGACTATCCCAAATAGTTACTCAATAAAAACACCCCGCCGAAACCGTGACGGATTTCGACGGGGTATTGTGTATTTTGAGTTGTAATATCCTCTCAATTAGAATATATTGTAGCCGAGGGAAAGGCTGAGCGTACGGTTGTACAGCTGAGGGTCGTAGATGGAAGACATATGGGCGAGACCGAGCTGATAGCCGACGCCGAGACGGAACTTGCGGAAGGAAAGGTCGAGTCCGAACTGAAGGCCACCGTCAAAACGGTCAAACGGACGATAGTCTACTCGAAGCTGAGAATCCTTGAACAAATCAGACGTTCCCAATACCGGCTGTCCGAACGGGTCGGAAGCTGCAACTTTGCCTTTAGCCTGAAGTCCTACGGCCATATATGCGCCCACTTTGGGAGTCAGTGCCCAATCGTCGGCAAGACGAATACGGTAGCCTACGGTCACAGGCAGATGCAGATAGTCCATCTTGTCAATATCCAGCAATCTCAAGCCATTCACCAACATGTCGCCCGAAAGCGTTCCACCTTTGCGCTGATAGCTCAATCCTGATTCCAGTATCAAGTTCTGAGGAAATGTATAGCCGGCAGTCACTCCTACCATAAATCCGTGATTCGGTTCTGCCGATAACTCTTCTACTGCCATCCGACTGTTCAAATAACCAGCTTCTATCCCAAAATTCCAATGTTGCGCATTTGCGCTCATTGCCATTGCTGCACCAAGCAGCCACAAAATCATTCTTTTCATTAATTTTTGGTTTTATAATTCAGAATAAACAAAAGATGAGAGCAAAGACAAACGAAAACAAAGTTTTCAAATTTGATTATATCTCCTCATCCAATTCCCGGCAAAGATAATAATTATTACCGTAAAAAAAATAGATATGCACTTCTCGTAAAAGAAATGCATATCTATTAATAATCAAACGATTTGTTTTTATTTCATCAGTGCTTCGTGCATATGAGCTGCGGCACGACGTCCGTCACCCATGGCAAGAATAACGGTTGCTCCACCACGCACAATGTCGCCACCGGCATAAATGTCGCCCAATGATGAGCGCATCGACTCTTCGTCAACAACAATCGTACCACGACGGCTCACCTCCAATTCCGGAATAGCGTTCGGAATCAACGGGTTCGGCGATACGCCTACGCTGACAATCACCAGGTCGACCGGCACATCGTAAATACCGTCTTCCACCGGCACCGGCGAACGGCGTCCGCTTTCGTCAGGCTCGCCCAGTTCCATACGCTGTACACGCATTGTCGTGACATGTCCTTTTTCGTTGCCGAGATATTCCACCGGATTGTTGAGCGTCATAAAGTTGACACCCTCCTCCTTCGCATGCTTCACTTCTTCCAGACGGGCAGGCATTTCCGCTTCCGAACGACGATAGACAAGCATCACGTTCTTCGCACCCATACGGCGTGCCGTACGCACCGAGTCCATAGCCGTATTTCCACCGCCAATCACTGCCACGTTGTCGCCATGCAACACCGGCGTGTCGCTATCCTTGCGTGCAGCCTCCATCAGGTTGACACGTGTCAGATATTCGTTGCTCGACATGACACCGATAAGGTTCTCTCCCGGAATATTCATAAAACGCGGAAGTCCCGCACCTGAAGCCACAAATATGCCTTTGAAGCCCATATCGTGCAAATCGTCGTAGCTCAACGTCTTGCCCACGATGCAGTTGGCTTCGAACTTCACACCCATCTTGCGCAGGCCGTCGATTTCCACATCCACGATGCTGTTCGGCAGACGGAATTCAGGGATACCGTATTTCAACACACCGCCAATCTCGTGCAGCGCCTCAAACACAGTCACGTCGTAGCCATATTTCGCCATGTCGCCGGCAAAAGCCAATCCCGCAGGACCACTGCCCACTACCGCCACCTTGATGCCGTTGGCAGGAGCCAGTTGCGGCACAGAAGCCTTGCCATGTTCGCGCTCATAGTCGGCCACAAAGCGTTCAAGATAACCGATAGCCACCGCCGGCTTCTTCATCTTCAAATGGATACACTTGCTTTCGCACTGTTTTTCCTGCGGACAAACGCGACCGCACACAGCCGGAAGCGCACTTGTCGACTTGATGACAGCCGCCGCTTCGGCAAACTCGCCGCGTTCCACATTCTTAATAAAGGAAGGAATGTCAATTCCTACCGGACAGCCTGTGACGCATTGCGGGTCGGGACAGTCCAGACAGCGTGTAGCCTCGGCCATCGCCATCTCTACGGTCAGTCCGCGGTTCACCTCCTCGTTGCAGGTCACACGGTAATCGGGATCCAGTTCCGGCATCTTTACACGCTCTGCCGAGGTGCGTTCCTTTGCAGGTTTAGCCTTGCGCAGTTCCTCGCGCCACTGCTCGGCGCGGCGTTGTGCTCTTATTTCTTTTTCATTCATAGTGCTTCCTCCCCGTTATTTGTTTTCGTCGTCATAAGAATGGAGTCGCATCAGCATCTCGTCGAAATCCACCTGATGGGCATCGAATTCCGGTCCGTCGATGCAGACAAACTTCGTTTTGCCTCCCACTGTCACACGGCAAGCACCGCACATGCCCGTACCGTCGACCATAATCGTGTTGAGCGAGCACATTGTCGGAATTTCATATTTCTTTGTCAGCAAAGCGACAAACTTCATCATGATGGCAGGACCGATAGTCACCACCAAATCCACCTTTTCGCGATTGATAACATCCTCCACGCCATTGGTCACCAGACCTTTGTTGCCGTAAGAACCGTCGTCGGTCATAATCACCACCTCGTCGCTCGAAGCACGCACTTCGTCCTCAAGGATAATCAAGTCCTTCGTACGTCCGGCCAACACGCTGACAACACGGTTGCCGGCTGCCTTCATCGCACGGATAATGGGCAGAAGCGGAGCCACTCCGACACCGCCGCCACAACAAACCACCGTACCAACTTTCTCAATATGCGTAGCCTGTCCGAGCGGACCAACCACATCGTGCAGGTATTCGCCTGCTTCTTTACTGCAAATCTTTTGCGACGACTTGCCCACAGCCTGAACCACAAGCGTAATCGTACCCTTGTCCTTATCGGCATCGGCAATGGTCAGTGGAATGCGCTCTCCATGTTCGTCGGCACGCACAATCACAAAGTGACCGGCACGGCGCGAACGTGCAATAAGCGGAGCCTCCACAATCAACTCCACCACCTTTTCTGAAAAATGCCGTTTTTCAACAATTTTGTTCATCGTATATACAAATTAAAAGGCGTTACAAAACTTTTTTATGCCGCAACCGCCAACCGGACCACGACAAAAACACAAGCCGAACAACAAAAAACGCAACCGAAATTCCTGTTGCCGACTTAATTTTCACAAAGTTAATAATAATTCTGAAGCAATATCATTTTCAAACTCAAAATAGCTTGTTGGCAACCCAAAAGCGTCCATTCCTACGGGTTGGTTTTATTTTTTGACACAATAATAACAATTTTTGTTTCTTTATGTACTCAAAAAACAAGCATTCTCAACACTCAGTTAATTACTTTTTTGATATTTTTCTTAAAAAGTCTTGCATATCTCAATTTTATTTAATACATTTGGGAAGAGTTATGAGTAACTCCCCTCCGAAAACCGGAGGTGCCAATCTTGATTCTTTGAATCGGTATACCGTGAAAATGGTATATATTTCTAAAATTGAAAAACCGCTTTTTTCGAAATATATATGTTTTTATAGATTGTAGATTTAGTTATAGTCGTTGTTGTGAAACAGCGACTATTTTTTGTGTGCTAATTGATACATAAAAACCGTTGCCGGTCAGCCGACAACGGTTTTTTATATTTATCATTTACGTTATGTTTCAAAACGTAGGATACGGATAGGTGATATCCCAAAGGAAGAGTGCGTTTCCGGGAACTGATGTTCCGGCACTGCAGCGGTCCTTTTTCTCGATAATTTCGCAGAACTGCTGTTCCGTAATCTTGCCGCGGCCCACTTCCACCAGCGTACCGACTATGGCACGCACCATATTGCGGAGAAAACGGTCGGCCGTCACCGTGAACACCAGTTTGTCGCCCTCCATCTGCCAGCAGGCATAGTCGATGCGGCAGTTGTTTGTCTTCACATCCGTATGAAGCTTGCTGAAACTCGTGAAGTCGGTATAGTCAAACAGACGCTGTGCCGCGCGGTTCATCGCTTCCACATCCAACTTATAGGGAGGAGTCCAGCAGAAATGATAGCTGAACGGCGACTTCTCCAAGCCGATGAAATATTTGTAGGTACGGCTCGTAGCATCAAAGCGTGCGTGTGCCTCGTCGCCCACCCTTACTATCTCATAAACGGCAATATCGCGTCCCACAATGCTGTTCAACTGGCGAACCAGTCGGGCAGTGTCGGCAATAGGCTCTTCCATATCGAAATGCGCCACCATTGTACGGGCGTTCACTCCCGTGTCCGTCCGTCCCGCACCGGTGATTGCCACCGGCATGCGCATCACCATCGACATGGCCTTCTCCAGCGTTTCCTGCACCGAAACGGCATTGGGCTGGGTCTGCCATCCGTGGAAGGGCGCACCGTTGTACGCCAGACGCATAAAATACCTGCAAGCCATCCGACAGCCGTTAATCCTTTTCGAGATAAGTATATCCGTAAAGACCCGAACGGTAGTTGCTCAGGAACTCACGACCTTCTTCCGGAGTAATCTTGCCGCTCTTCATGGCACGTGTCACCCACGTTTCCACGTTGCGCACCAGCTTCTTCGGATTGTATTGTACATAGTCGAGCACTTCGTCCACCGTTTCGCCGTCGATAATCTGGTCGATTTCGTAGCGGTCGGCATATACGCTGATATGCACAGCATTCGTGTCGCCGAACAGGTTGTGCATGTCGCCCAGAATTTCCTGGTAAGCGCCGACAAGGAACACACCGAAATAATACGATTCGTTGTTCTTCAGCGAGTGTACCGGCAAAGCATTGCAGATGCCGTGGTTGGATATGAAGTTATTGATTTTTCCGTCGGAGTCGCAAGTGATATCCTGAATAGTAGCCGTACGTGTCGGACGTTCGTCAAGACGGGCAATCGGCATAATCGGGAACATCTGGTCGATAGCCCAGGAATCGGGCAGCGACTGGAAGAGCGAGAAGTTGCAGAAATACTTGTCGGGAAGCATTTTTGAAATTTTCAACTCATCAGGAATGTGCTTCATGCCCTGAGCCATATCGTTGACATCGCGGGCAACTGACCAGAACAGTTTTTCGATCTGCGCACGCGTACGCAAGTCGAGCATTCCCAGACTGAAAAGGTCGAGCGCCTCTTCGCGGATCTGCAGCGCGTCGTGCCAGCTTTCGAGCAAGCGCGGCGGATTGAGTTTGTCCCAAATATCGTAAAGTTCGCGGGCCAGTTCGTGGTCGGTTTCCGAAACTTCCTCATTTTCATTCCATATCGGAAGCTGCGTAGTTTCCAGCGCTTCAAAAATCAGCACAGAGTGATGGGCTGTCAGCGAGCGTCCGGATTCCGTAATGATGTTCGGCTGCTTCAATCCGTTTTTCTCACAGGCATCCACCAAAGCCGAGATAGCGTCGTTGGCATATTCCTGAATTGAATAGTTCATGCTGCTTTCACTGGCACTGCTGCGTGTTCCGTCGTAGTCAACGCCCAGACCACCACCAATGTCAAGGAAATCAAGATTAAAGCCCATTTTCGACAGTTGCACGTAGAACTGTGTAGCCTCGCGCAAAGCCGTCTTGATACGACGTATTTTGGTAATCTGACTGCCGATATGGAAATGTATCAGCTTCAGACATTCCTTCATCTTGTTCTTTTCAAGGAAATCAAGCGCCTCAAGCAGTTCGCTGGAATTCAAACCGAACTTGCTGTGGTCGCCACCCGATTCTTCCCATTTTCCGCTGCCGGAGCTCGACAGCTTGATACGGATACCCACATTCGGGCGCACACCGATGCGCTTTGCCAACGTAGCAATCAGGCGCAGCTCGTTGAGTTTCTCCACCACAAGGAAAATGTGGCGTCCCATTTTCTGAGCCAGCAAAGCCAACTCGATATAGTTTTCATCCTTATAACCGTTACAGATAATCAGGTTGCTTTCGTCGATATTCGTTGCGAGCACCGCATGAAGTTCCGGCTTAGAACCGGCTTCCAGACCGATATTGAACTTTTTGCCGTGGCTGACAATTTCCTCCACCACCTGACGCATCTGATTTACCTTAATCGGGTAAATGATAAAGTTCTGGGCTTCATATTTGTACTCGGCAGCAGCCTGCTTGAAACAGCGCGAAATCTTTTCAATACGATTGTCGAGAATATCCGGAAAACGGAGCAGTACGGGCGACGTAATGTCCCTCACCTGCAATTCGTCCATCAAATCCTTCAAATCGACGGATGCATAACCCTCGCGCGGAGTCACCTGAACGTGACCCTTGTCGTTAATCGAGAAATACTTGAGCCCCCAACCGGAAATGTTATATAGCTCAGCACTGTCCTCAATACGCCATTTTCTCATTCTTCTGTCAAAGTTAAAAAGGTTACAAATATCTGTAATTTAAAATAGTCTACAAATGTACGAAAAAACACGTTAAAACTACGGATACGGCCGTAATAATTCATCGAGACCTATAATTTTTCACTGAATAGATTTCGACCTTTTCCCAAACATGCCTTTCATCCGGATAAGCCTTTATAAGGTCTGCACAGATTTGAGACCAGGGTACAACTTTGAATGTATTCCACCAAATGGGTCTGCCATGGTCCACATAAATTTTCACAACCATGCGAACCCTTTCCAAATAGCCATCATGTTTATTTTCTATTTCCGCACGCAAATATCCTGACAACGTTTGAAAGTTACCATCCGAATCAAAGCCTAAATCATCATGGATATTTTTCCATAAATCAAAATAACGGCGTGTAATTGTAATGTCATTGGCTGCTATAACCTTGTCCGTAGAAACCACCCCCAACAATTTTTCAATGACAGGCTCTTCTCCTTCCGGATAAAGCCAACGCTTCTTTTCTTCAGAATCAGAAGCAAGGCAAATCAGCACAGAACGGGTAATCGGAGTAAACACATCCTCTATATCAGGATATTCCCTTAACAATTCCATTACCGCCAAATAGGCTTCTTGAGGAGAACAATCAGTTTTCGCCAATCGTTCCAATGCTGAATTCAACACAGCAGGCATAAGATAGCCGCCCTCTATTTCCGCTTTCAGCATTGCGATAATATCCGCGCTTGAACCCTTTTCAAATCGAGTATGCAAGAAAATAGAATTGCTATCTTCTGCTTTCGACGGCCCCCACAGCTGCTTTTCCTCCTGTCCTATTGTCTCCAACAGTTCTTTATTATTTTCAGCAGCTTTTTTCAAGAAGATGAAGAAGTTGCGGAAAGGGGCAAGAGTCTTGTATGAACTGTTTTTCTCATACCATTGCCTATAATAGCAATAGAATTTCCACATTTTCTCACACCCCATCTGCCTGTTATACAAAGTCTGCAAAATATTACCAAAAGTGCGCGACTGTGTAGCCTTCACTCCTTCAATATCATTTCTGAACACCTCACTGACTTCGCCGGTTTCATCAAACAGAGCATCCAATTTTCGGAATCTGTACAATGCCGAATAAAAGAATTCATCCTTCTCTATCAAATCATTCCATTCACTCACAAAATTATCCCACCGACGAAAAGCCGCACTACGTTCGTCTTCATCCTTACAATCCGCTATTTTTCCACATAGAGCAGCCACACAGTCAGGAGCCATTTTACCGTCCCCAGCCAGTCTCCTCACATTTTCTACAATAGCAAAAGCATCATCTATCGAACGGTAAGGCTTCTTTATAAGCATTGTGTTTATCTCATCGGAAGCTTCCACCATACGTTTCATGCCAACACTGTCGTTTTCTGACTTTTCGTTTCTAATTATCTTCCAAACGTATTCTTCCTGCTGCAGAGAAACTGCCATTTTAAACAGTAATGCAATCACATGAATATCGCAGCGGTAATTTTTCAGTTTCGGCATATTTACCACCTCATAAGCATATAAGAACCGTTTCGGACTGGGCCTTTTGTGACCTTCGGAAGAACCTTGAACCTTGATTTTATAATTATCGACAATTCTCAGAAGATTGCTCAACGTATAGTCATCAACATAAGGCAAACGCTTGATATAGACAGATGCGTCGTCAATAGTCGGCGAGGCTTTCAAAATCTGATTATAGAGTATCAGGCTAATTTTTGCAGAACCTCCCATTTCTTTCTCAAAAGAATTGAAAGCTTTGACTGCAAATTTATATTCATGCTTCTTTGTAAGTTCCAAACACATAGCAAGCATTCGAGCATTGTGTTCTCCTACCGGCTCACGCCAACTTTGATAAAACGCATAAGCTGTGGAAAAGTCCTCTGACTTTTGAATCAGTCCTACATAGACAACTTCACGCCTGTTTGCCTTTACCGAGGCCCAAACACCTTCCCCGGACTCCAAATAAGACTGTATGAGCTTCAACATCGGTGTATCATGGACAGATTTGCCCAACATAAATACTACCGCAGCATTTGTCAATGAAAACAATCGGTCAACATACTCATTCAGCATTGCCTTTCCTTCCACCAGATTGTCTATTGAGTCCAATCGAGCCAGCACATCATCAAATATCGTACTTGCACCAAATTCCAATACATCCAATGCTGCATCGTAATTTCTCACCTCATCGACCAAAGACTGCGCCCACGCATATCTGCCATTGGCAAAATCAATAAGAAGCCGAATGTGTTCTGCGTTGGCACACAATTTTGCCAATATACCGTAGATACGTTGCAACGACATCATGTCAGACACGAAAAGCCCATTCACACTACGGACTTTTGCCAAAACTGCATCCACAGCACCCTGGCTTACAAAAGCATAAGCTTCATCAAACGTATCTGTGAAGTATTCCAATTTTCGGGAAATTGAATACAGGCTGTCCGATATACTGTTTTCTACTTGAAAATCCTCTATTTCTTCCGGCGTATAACTATTGGGATGATTTTTTGCAAAGCGTATCAGCTCACCCATTGTTGATTCATTGACAGGCAACCCGTTTTCCCTCATTTCACGTATCAACATCCGTACTCCACGACGAGATTCTACACGTCCAATCAACAGGTTATAAAAAAATCCCATTTCCTCTTTGTCCTCTTCCATCAATACCGATAAATTTTCCTTCGCTATTTTTCGACATTCTTCGAGGCACTCATTATAGATTTCAGTCTGAGGCAAACGGGCAACCATTCGTCTCAATGATGTTGCAGTAGGAAATGTTTCATAGAAACTTAAAATGGCATTTTTCGCTTCAAAGAAATTTGTCCAATCGTATAACAGCCGTTCGGCGATCGGAACAGTTTTTTCTCTGACAAGCAATTCTTCCCAGACCAATTCATTGAAAGCAAAATTGATATTTACCGGAACAATCGAATACAACTTTTCCCCATCATATATACTGTCAGCACTGTAATTAATCATGTTCCCGTTCAATTCATGACTAAAAAGAACGGCATTGTTGTCCTGCAAATATTTTATACACGCCAACAGATTTTTTGAGAAGATATCGGCCGACATCTGTTCATACTTTTTACGCACCAGCATCACAACAAGACACAACGGCGAAGAATAGCGGAACGTGGAAACCAATTGACACGCCCTGAGAAAATTTTTCACAAAATGGTGCAGTTCCGTATCCTTTTGACTAACCAACCGATTGACAATTTTTTCCACATAGTCATTCAGTCGAGGAATATAATCTCCAACCGTTTCTCCACTTGAATATTTGAAATGCATACGCAACCATGCCACAAACTTTGCATCAGCCTGACTTTTTCCAATCGGTTTTATTTCCAGTTCCTGGCACAAATTGTCGTTGGCCATCAACAGGTCACGAACCTTCGAATTGTTGTTCTTAAAATTATCGTATGCCGATTTTATGGAAGTGCCTATAAACACAATATTTTTATGTTTCAGCAGTCTTTGGAAAAAATCCAGTATTTCTGAACTCTCCATACCCGCCATTTCAAACACGTCACGCACCTGGTCAGCAATGATATATATACGATCAAGAGTCTTCCGCACCTCAACGGAACCGTCGGCAACATTATAGTCCACATCCGTTTTAAATCGGCGTATCAAATCGTGCACATTCCCATAATTCAACAAAATAACCTTCTCGTCAGGAATCCGATGTCGTACAAATTCATATACTGCACGAGTTTTTCCTGCTCCCGGCATACCGGTAATCATTACAATGCGACCACCTTCGGTAATTTTATTCTGCAAAGCGACATCCACGCTCTCCCGCTGATAGTAAAGTTTCTCATTAAACCCGTTTTCTTCCGCTGCCCGATTTTCATCATAATATAGCTCCTTTGCCTTGACAGCATGACCCGGTATCGACATTCCGTCGACACGAAAAACAGGGAAACGATTCTCCAACACCAACAGGTCAAACTGTTCACTAACCTTATTCACCAAAGAAGAGCAATCGGAATCGTACCGATAATCAACCACATAATGTTCATCTATCTGCTCATAACTATCTCGCAACAGTTGTAACAACTGCTCCAAATACACATCAGAATCCGCTTTTACACAATCATTTTCAACAAGTTTCTGCTGATATTCTTCCTCATTTTTCTCACCCAACGGATCACTGCAGGCAAAAACATTGATGACAAGGTTTGCACCATTTTTCATTGCTTTATAAGCAGCAACGAGCTCTCCGGCCGTTTTATCTCCGACATGTTTTAACGGAGCCAACAGAATCAGCCAGTCACATTTCGGTATCAGACAGTTGTTAATTTCAGTCTGTTTTGGCATCAATCCGAAGACCGTTGATGCTGTTTCACAATCATAAATATATTCAATTCGCTTACCCTGATTACCAAGCATGGACAATGCCTTGTCCATCAATTTAAGTTTTTCAATAACCTTGTTCTTTTCATCAAGTCTGCGACTCGAAGATAGTACTATTTTAAGTCCCATTGTATTAGATCTTTTCTTATTATTTCTTTTTTCAACACTGTCTAATCATTGCCAAAATCAAAACCCTATCGAGAAATTACGGAGTTCGGCGCGGAGGGATTTTGCAGTTCCGGGACCGCCGGTCATGCTGTCGAGCAACGCCCAGAATTTCGGCCCGTGGTTCATTTCGCGCGTATGGGTCAGTTCGTGGAGAAGCACGTAGTCCATCAAATGCGGCGGAAGGAGCATCAGGTAGCAGGAAAGGTTAATGGTACGCGCTGCCGAGCAGCTGCCCCAACGTGTCCTCGCACCGTTGATTTTCACTTTGTTGTACGGAAGGTTGTAGCGTTGCGACCACTCGTCGAGCAACGGAGGAAGAAAGTCAGCAGCCGCCACTTTCAACGCCCGCAGAACACCCGCTTTCAGCAACTGCTGGACACGGCCGTCGGAAAAATCCGCACCGGAAGGGTAGAAAATCACAGCCCCGTCGTCGGTACGTCGCAACATAAAATTACGTGATGAACCCTGCCGTAGCGAAAGCCGGAAACAAGGGGCATCAATGCGAAAATCGGCATCCATCTCAGCCGGCTTGACTTTGCGATAGCTTTCCAACAGTTTCGCACGATACTGCTCCACCACTTTCATCGCCTCATCGGTCCGGCTCATGAACGGCACCGTCACATACAGCCCATCGGGCTTCACACGCATGGTCACACCACGCGCTCCACGCCGGGTACGCAACACGATGCGCCCGAAATCCTTGTCAGCTATCACTCCCCGCGTCGCCATCGTTCTGCCCTATTTTGCCTTCATCGTTACAATCGGCACAAGCATTTCCTCCATCGAGATACCGCCGTGCTGGAACGTGTCCTTATAGTATTGGACATAGTAATTGTAGTTGTTCGGATAGGCAAAGAAATCGCCGTTCAGCGTAAAGATATAAGTCGACGACACGTTTGGCGAAGGCAGTCCGTAACGCTCCGGACGTTTTATTTCGTAAACCTGGCGTTCGTTGTAGCTCAAATTCTTACCCACCTTGTAACGCAGATTGGTATTCGTATTCTTGTCGCCGATGACCTTGATAGGATTGTCGACACGGATAGTGCCGTGGTCGGTTGTCAACACGATGCGTGCACCGCTTTCAGCTATGCGTTTCATCAGTTCGATGGCCGAAGAATGGCGGAACCACGATTCCGTAATCGAACGATAGGCGGCATTGTTGACTGCCAGTTCGCGAATCATCTTCGACTCGGTACGCGCATGCGAAAGCATATCTATAAAGTTGAACACAATCACGTTCAGGTCGTAGTTGGCAAAGTTGCTGAAATTTTGCAGCAGTTTTTCGCCGTAGGAAGTTTCATACACTTTATTGTAGGAAAACTTATAGCGTTTGCGATAACGGTCGAGCTGTGTCTGGATAAGCGGCGACTCATTTAGGTTCTTGCCCTCTTCCGAATCCTCGTCCACCCACAGTTCGGGGAACATCTTTTCAATCTGCAACGGCATCAGCCCTGAGAAAATGGCATTGCGGGCATATTGCGTAGCCGTCGGCAGAATACTGCAATAAAGGTCCTCCTCCACGTTGAAATATTCCGATAGAATGGGCTTGATGATACGCCACTGGTCGAGACGGAAATTGTCAATCAGAATGAAGAACACCTTTTCTCCGGCATCAAGCAGCGGAAACACCTTTGTCTTGAAAATCTCATGGCTCATCAGCGGATGCTTGTCAGTTGTCACCCACGACTCATAGTTCTTTTTCACAAACTTGCAGAACGTGGAGTTTGCCTCGTTCTTCTGCATCATCAGCAGCTCGTCCATGTTCGTTTCCGTCTGTGCCAACTCCATTTCCCAGAAAACGAGTTTCTTGTACAGTTCATACCAGTCCTCGATGGTGTACGACTCGTTGATTTGTTCCGTGATGCGGCGAAATTCCTGCTGATAGTCGGAAGTGGCCTTCTGCGACACCAGCGTACCGGAATGCAGGTTCTTTTTGAGCGACATGAGAATCTGGTTCGGATTGACCGGCTTGATAAGATAGTCGGCAATCTTGTTGCCGATAGCCTGGTTCATGATGTTTTCCTCCTCGCTCTTCGTAATCATAATCACCGGCACATCGGGATGCAGCTGCTTGATTTGCGACAACGCCTCTAAACCGCTGATACCCGGCATGTTTTCATCGAGTATCACCAGGTCGAAATGCTGTTCCGCCACACAGTCGAGCGCATCGCTGCCGTTGTTGACCGTTGTCACTTCATAGCCTTTCTGCTTCAAAAACATGATATGAGGTTTGAGCAAATCAATCTCATCGTCTGCCCACAATATAGTGCCGTTTTTCTCCATTCTGTCAAATCGTTTTAGATTCTACAAATTTAGTCCATGCTTTGTTCTTCTGCAAACGCAAGTTTCCGTAAAGTTAGCATTTTTTGGGAAACAATCACAAGGTTATGACATTTTCCAATACTTTCTCCAACTGACCGGCATAATAGTAAGGCAGATTATACAATTTATATTCCTTTCCGCTATCCAGACGAATCGTATCGGAAGAAAATGGCAACGACCAAAAACGGAACGCAACATGTCCGGCACTTTCCTCCATAAACAGCTGCAAAGATTTCAGCCGTGCGTTTGTTCCGCTTTTCACCTCAATCGGCACCAAACCGTAGCGACGTGAATTATACAGATAATCCAATTCAGCCTGTGTGTTTCGTGCCTCCCGAACCCAAAAACTCCGTTCGCTCAAAAACACATTGTCCTGCCCTAAAATTTCCTGCCCTACAATATGCTCCGCTATTCTTCCACGCCACGCATCGTTTATATCCTCCTTTCCTAACAGTTCCGACTGCACACCAGCCGAATAATTCACCAAGCCTGTGTCCAACCACAACAATTTGGGGCGCTTTTTCAAATCACTGTTCAACGGCAATCGGGTTTCGGTTGTAGGATAGACCAACTCCAGCAACATTGCCTTTTGCAATGTACGGAAAGCGTCACCGACCTCACGACTTTTATAATTGGAGTTCCCAAAACGCTCAAAAGTTATCCGCTCGGCAGCGAAATTCCAACCGTGCGAAATGATATAACGAAGCACATTTCGCGACATTTCCGACGACTTATATTTCTCCACATCATCGCGATATCCTGTCAACAACGACTGATATACACCGTCAAGTGCCACCAAATCGCGTGCTTTCGCATAGTCGGCTACAGCTTGTGGCATTCCTCCGACCAAGGCATATTTGTTGAATAACGACATCGCCTTCGGATGCAACGGCTCAGGCACCGCCGCATTCTTCACCATTTCTTCCAAAGCCGTTTCACCCAATGCCCCTAAAAACTCGACAAAAGTACAAGGTCGCAAAGCTATGTACTCCACCCTGCCGACCGGAAACGACAACTGACGGTTCAGCATTGTTTCCAACAACGAACCGGCGGCTATCACATGAATTTCCGGCATTTCTTCATAAAAATAGCGCAACAATTTGATGGCATATGGAGAATTCTGAATTTCATCAATAAACAGAAGTGTCGCACCTTTTGACTTTGTCCGGTTTTTCATCGCTAACAGCAGTTCAAAAAGCTCCTTCACCGGCAGTTCACGCTGAAACAAAGCCAAATCCTCCGACTTCTCCAAATTGAAAGACAAAAACAAGTCAAATTGTTTGCCAAATTCTTCCACCAAAGATGTCTTTCCTACCTGCCTTGCTCCACGAATAACCAACGGCTTCCTGTTCTCTTTTGTTTTCCAAGTATTTAACCAGTCTATTGCGCTTCGTCTGAACATATCTTTTTTTGGCAAATATACATCATTTTGTCACAAATCCAAACATAAATCACAAGAATTTTGTAACAGATCCAAATATAAAACGGAACATTTTTGTCACAAATCCAAACATAAAATACAGAAATCTTGTAACAGATCCAAACATAAAACCCTCCCATCTTGTCATAAATCCAAAGATGAGAGGGAGTATATTTCAAGTAAAACAACAGTCAGGCGTTCTTATGTCGGCGTTTCCAATAGCGCACACCATTGTCAATCAGCACAACAATTATCGTGAAGAATAGTGCAATCACGGAATTAACCAACAGGTTTCCGTCCTTCCATTCTTCATAGGGCGAGAGCCTGCGAATCAGGCCATTAAGAAACAGAAACACGAAGAAAGCAAGAACGTAATACAAAATCCGTTTTCTATTCATAACTCAAAGACTTACCAAAGTTTCTATTTTTTGTTCTTCCAATGGCGTATAGCATTGTCAATCAGAGCAATCATTCCTGTAAAGAACAGTGCAGCTACCGAGTTGACCAACAAGTTGCTGTCGATTCCGCTTTCCGAGGGCGACAACCGGCACACAAGAATAATAGCCGCCAAAATCACAAAAAAGATGACCAGATAAACCAGCCAACGTTTGTTCTTACCGTTTTCCATAATTATCTATTTATTCTTCCCCGGAACTTTCCTCCGGTTCTTCTCCATTTTCAATACGCTCTTCCGCCTGCTGAATCTTTTCTTCGACTGCATCGTCCGACTGCTCAGCTATGAAACGGAAATATTCTTCAAACGAACGGCCTTCTTTGAGCAGGAGGTCAAAGTTCTTTTCGCTGATAAATACGGGCTTCACTTTCTCCGTAATCCGCACCTGCTTGTCGGCAAACAGTTCACGGCTGTACTGTTCCAAATCGGCGAAACTTGTAAAGCCTTTAATCACGATGATACCCAATTGGCCGAACGTCATCCGGTCAATATCAAAGTCGCGCACGGCATAGGTTGAGAAGTTGTGTTTTGCCACATCAAACAGCAGACGATTGGATGAAACACTGTCTGTCGGATAGGTAAGCAGACAGATATGCGGTCCTTCCTTCGACGGGTCGAACGGTGTCAGTTCGCGGTTCGGGTCGGTAGCCGTCGTGTCGTTAGTCAGACGAATCGACCAAATCATGCCGCGCATGCTCGTTGCCCCTTCGTTCACTTTACGGCCTTGCGCCATATCCTTCAAAATGGATGATGCCAGCGGCGTAATGTCGGTTTCCGGATAGCGTACAAGCAGTTCCTTGAGCGTTTCGCGGAATTTTTCGTAATCCTTTTCCGGGATATACGACATGGCGTGAAGCAACATGAATTTCGGCATAATCTTCGATAGCGGGAAACGACGCATCATTTCGGCATAAGCATCGTGCACGGCCTGCGTACGGTTGTTGAGATAATCGTCGTAGGTCTTGGCATACATGTCCTCCTGCACGCGCTCCATGTTGCGCAGGTTCTCGATGTAGTTCGGATCGGCAAGCGCCAGTCCGTATTTGGAATCGGCAAAGTCGCGCAAAACGAGCTGCCGCATCTGTTCCGCCTTGTCGGCAAATCCGTAGCGGATATACATCAGATACATGTTGTAGTACACATCCAGACGATAGATATTGTCGGGATAGCGTTCCAACAATTCGTTGAACGCATTTTCAGCCGCTCTCACGTCTTCCAGTTTGTCTTTCAGGATAATGCCCATATTGAACAGACCTTCCTGCACCACATTGTGAGAAGTCTGTATTTCCTCTTCCGTCTTCGGAATCTGTACCAGATAGTACTCCGGATAGTGCGGGTCCTGTTCACGTGCCAGTTCTTCTTCCGCCTTTTTCACCTCGGCTATCTGTTCATCGGAAAGCGGATTACCCAGCGAGTCAGTCATGACGGTTTCTTCCTCCTCTTCGTAGTTGGCTTCTTCGAAATCCGACATGGAGAAAGTTGTCTTGTTCGAACGTCGCCAGTCATCTTCCAGCTTACGGCTGCCCCACATTTTCTGGAACTGTGTCTTACCGGCATTTTTCGTAGCCGTATTATAGAAATACCACGACTTGTCGGTGTTGAGCGTATAGGTGGTAGTGTTGCTCTGCAGCTGGTTTCCGGCGGCATTCTGCTGTGCCAGATATTCCTGGCGGCGGGCTTCCTCAGCCGCTTTCCGTTCCTTTTCCTTCAGCTCTTCCGCCAGTCGTTCCGCCACTTTCCGCTGCTCTTCGGGCGTGAGTTTTGCCAATTCGAGCAAGGAGTCCTGCAACGTAACGTTCTGCGAATATACGGCCAGTTCGTCAAGCACATCGGAACGACGTTTCAGCATGGCGTAGTCGGGATAATCGTCGGGCAACTGCGGCACGGCTTCCGAATAGCACGGCTGTGCCTTGTCGTATTCGAAACGGTCGAAATACAGTCCACCGAGGGTTATCGAGTTGATGGCCTTGTCAATGCCGTTGCGCGTACTTTTTTCGTTGGCCAGCACGTAATTGTCAATCGCCTTCAGCGTGTCGCCGCGCGAGAGATACAGGTTACCGATGGCATAGTACACCTGGTCGAGATAGTCCTTGTTGCGGTCCTGCCGCGCCATCCGTTCCAGCGACTTCACCTCCGGCTCAATGTTCGTGCCCATATACACCTCGCTCTGCTTGATGCGGGCATTGAATTTCGTGCGGTAGGAAGCGTTCGAGGCATCGGCCACTTTCTTGAAAGTCTGATAGGCTTCCGCCTTCATACCGTTCTGCTCCTGAAGCTGCCCGAGCAGGAAGCGCATACGTGTTTTCTGCACACCTCCGGCGGCATTGACTGCCTGCGACAGATAGGTAACGGCATCCTTTCCGCGGTTAGCCTTAATGAGATAGTCGGCATACGCCATATTGTACATTCCACGCAGCTTCTTGGTGGTCAGTTCTTCGGGTTTCAGCCGGGTAGCCACATTCTCCGCCTCGTTTGTCCAACCCAGGGCACAATAGGAGCGCAACTGCCATATTTTCGCCTCGGTCACCAATTCGGGCAACCAGTTGAAATAGCGTTCCACATAGCGGAATGTGGAAGCGGCTCCGAGAAAATCGCCGTTCAGATACTGGGCTTCGCCCATCAGCCGCCAGGCATTGTGGAGAAATGGATTATATTCGCCGCGTTTCAGATATTCGCGGTATTTCGGGTCACGCATCTTGCTGCGGTCCTTTTTCGGCTTCTTTTGAATGGAATGCAGGGCAATGGCCTTTTGCATCTTTTCCAGCGTGCGGTCGAAGTTAGCCGACGGCTTTGTTGCCTTCGGGTCGGCATGCGCTTCGGCAGGATGGATAAACAGAAGGTCTGAATAGTCGTCCTCGTATTCGTCCTCCATTTTCTTCAATTCTTCCTTGTAATGCTCCTCTCCGTTGAAATACACGTTGTAGCGTGTCGTGAACGCCTGGTAAAAACGCGACCCGGCGGTATTCTTTTTTGTGCTGCACGAAGGCAGCACCATCGAGAACATCGCTAAGAAAAGCAGAAAATATATAGGACGACGTGTCAAAATTCAGTCTGTTTTAATCAATTATTCTAACGTTTTTAGCTGCAATTTATTGCCTGTCAGCACTCATTTTGCGCACTGCCGCTTTCTCATTTCCTTGCCAATACGAACAACGGCATAAGCGGCTATCAGTGTCAGCACGATAGTGGCAGAAGCCGGCACGTTGGTGTAGTAGGAAATGAACAATCCGGCCACAGAGCAGAGCAGACTCACCACCACAGCCAATGCTATCATCGGGCGCAAGCGCGTGGTGAACACTTCGGCAATCATCTGCGGTATGGCAAACAGCGACATCAGCAGCATGATGCCGATAAGTTTCAGTGTCAGAACGATGCACACGGAAACGAGCACCATCATCGCACTATTGATAAGCCGCACGGGCATACCGATGGTGCGGGCAAAGTCGCTGTCGAAAGCACAAGCCATAATCGGGCGGAAATACACGCCCACAAACCCCAACAGCACAAGCAGATAAGCGGCGAATATCAGCAAATCCGTCTGACTGATGGTAAGAATGCTTCCAAAAAGGAAATTGTTGAGTTCCGGCACATAACCGGGCGTAAGGAATATAAACAGCACACCGATAGCCATGCCCAACGCCCAAACGACGGAAATGGCGGAATCCTCCCGCACATGATAACGCGTCGACACCCATTCCACGCCCAACGACGAACCGACGGCAAACACACCGGCCATCAGCAACGGGTTCATACCCAGATAATAGCCCAATCCCAATCCGCCGAAACAGGCATGGGTGACACCGCCGCTGACAAACATCAGCCGGCGGATGATGACATACGTTCCGATAATGGCCGATGCCACGCTTATCAGCATCAGCCCAAACAGAGCATTTCTAAAGAAAGTATATTCCAGTATTTCCATTCGTTTCCTTTTTCATTCATCGGGCAAACGGCTATCCGTTTACCTTGCGTTCGCGCTCTTCGCGCACGATGAGCAGCAGCTCTTCCTTCACGATGTCGGGCAGGTTGATGCCGCGCAGCTGCAACGAGCGTGCCCATCCGGCAATATCGTCGGGGAGCAACGTCAGCAGCACATCGCGGAAAGCCTCAATCTGTTCTTCGTTATAGCCGTTGGAAGGAATGCCGGCATAGGCATCAAGGTCTTCATCGTCGTAATAGACAATCTCCGTCGACACGCCCTGCAACAGCGAATCGCGCTCGCAGGTGATGTGCATGCCGCAGCAGCCCGGCTCGCTGCCGCCGTTGTCAGCGGCAGGCGTTTCCTCCGGCTCTTCAATGCCTTTTGCCTTACGGCGTTTTTCTCCGATAGTATGGGTGATGTAAAGTACCAGCCCGAACACCACGGTAACCGCCAATATAATCAATGCACCTTTCATTATTCTTTTTCCTCCATGCTAAAACCGACTTCCGAAAGGTGTTTCCAATAGTCGGGGTACGACTTGCTCACCACACCGGCATCCCGAATCACCAGCCCCGGGAATTTCACGGCCGCCGGAGCAAATGCCATTGCCATGCGGTGGTCGTCGAAAGTCTCGATTTCGGGCTTCTCCTGCGGCTTGGTTCTGCGGCCGTCCCAACGGAGCGAATAGTCAGGCTCCACATCGAGCGGATAACCCAGTTTTGCCAGTTGTGAACGCAAAGCCTCTATGCGGTCGGTTTCCTTGATTTTCAATGTCGACAAGCCGGTCATCCGGAAAGGGATATCGGCCAGACAAGCCGTCACGACAAGTGTCTGTGCCAAATCGGGTTGACCGGAAAGGTCGAAATCCACCCGAGCAGGCCGCTGACCTGCCGGGCAGTTCAATGCCACTCCTTCCTCAGCATAAGCCGTTTCCACTCCGAAACAGGCGAAAAACTCTACCACACGGCTGTCGCCCTGCACGCTCCGTTGCTGGAGTCCGCTCAAACGCACCTTCAGCTGCGGAATCAGCGTCTGCATTTCGTACCAGTAGCTTGCCGCCGACCAGTCGCTCTCCACGGAAAAATCGGTCACCGCATAGCGTTGCGGAGCAATACGCACCTCGCCGTCGGCAACCTCGACCTCACCACCGAAACGGCGCATCAGCGAAGCTGTCATTTCGATGTACGGACGCGATATCATGCCGCCCTTCAGACGCAATGTCAGTCCTCCGTCCATATACGGAGCCACCATCATCAAGGCTGAAATATATTGTGAGCTAACGTTTCCCGCCAATTCCACCGGGCCGTCGGCATGCAACCGCCGCCCTTCAATGCGCAAAGGAGGAAAACCCGCCTCGCCCTCGTAACTGATTTTGGCACCGCACTGACGCAAGGCATCTACAAGCACACCGATAGGCCGCTGACGCATACGTGCCGTGCCGTCGAGCGTCACCGTCCTGCCCTCGCATCCGGCAAAATAGGCCGTAAGGAAGCGCATGGCCGTACCTGCGGCTCCGATATTCACATAGCCGCCCGTTTCACGCAGCGCCCGCTGCATGGCATCCGTATCGTCGCACACGGCGACATTCGATATACGGCCTCCGCCACCTGCCAAAGCGTTCATGACCAGCACACGGTTGCTGATGCTTTTCGACGCCGGCAACATCACCGTCGCCTCCCGCGCCAAACCGAAAGTCACTTTCAAATTCCGTTTCATAACCACAAACTTACAGAAAATCTCTGGAATATCCACCGAATTACAGCAGATTAACGCAACAATATTTGACTATTAGAGAGTTATGAGTAAATCGCAGATGTTGTGGAGACAGATGTGAACCGAAAGAGAGGATTTACAACAACGTATATCCGCACTTGAAAATCAAAACAAAGAATTGATATCGCATATCAAAACAATGGAACAAGAACATAAGAATGAACGTACCAAGTTCAACGAGTATATGGATAAGATGCAACAATACTTCCCTTATGTAGAAACGCTATTAACGTTAATTGACTTCTGCCGAAACACCTTGCTTTTCTCTGAAAGGGTTATCCAAGAATTGTGCAAGTTGAAGAAAGTAAGATTGAAAGGTGATTTCTATTCTCCAGAGTTCAACCGAAAGTTCCATGATGAGAATGCAGCATTCATATTTCAAGGAAGATAAAAACAGGAAAGGACATTACCATATATACGTGAATGATATTCCGCTTGTGCAATGGTTCAGACAGAAAGCGAATGAATGGAGAAACTGTTTAGGAATTGCATCTACTAAACAAGATAAAGGACTGAAAATATAGAGTATGAAAAAGAAAAGTATTTAATTTTAATAATGAGAGATTATCGCAGAAAATTTCTACTTTTGTAATCGGATTGAGGCAACTCTATCCGAGACATACGAAAAAAGAAGAAGCGTTATGCTTATCTTGTGATTTGGAAACGTAGGAAACTTTCAAATTTAGCACAAGGAAGGCATAGTGGTTCTCACGCTATAGCGTGGGCTGCTATTACCATATCCGTGCTAAAGGTTTTTCCTACGACCTCCAAATCAGAACGTGGTAGCATTGCAGTTCCACGCTTCGTGTTTTAATGATAAGAGGTCTTCAAGGGACTGGAGGACTTTAAAGATGGTATGGCAAAGATTCAATTTCCAGTCGTAGAACTTGACAGTAGCAAGTTTCAAGTAATTGTAGATTTAGCTCTGTATTCCAAAGATGTAATAACAGCAGCAATCTATAAGTTCTCACATTTGTTCTACATACATCAACAAACGGATAAATCTAATCCTAATTTGGTGATTGTCATTTTTGAATCAAAAGATGGCAATGCCATTACTGTTGATATTCCCAAGCAATTTTGTAATGAATTAATAGACCAACAATTGAGGCATAATGTTAATGCTCAATTTGGACATATTCGTGATATGATAGTTGAAGAAGCATTTAAACCTGTTAGTAAATGAGAAATATATTTATATTATTTATCTGTTTATCGTATTCAAATTTCATCTATGGGCAAAATTTGAATAAAACTTCAGAACAAATTATAAAAATATTACAGAAAGAGTATTCCAAAGAAATTTTGGACTTTTCCATAAAAAAACAAAAAATAGAAGAAGTAAGTATTTATTGGAGTGATCCTGGTTTTATAGATGGTCCTACAATTCCTATAAATAAAAATGCATATATTATATGTTTTGCTACTTTAACGAGAAATTCAGACGGAACAATAAAGTATAAAGATAATTATACCTATTCATTTATAATAGGTGATTCCATTGTAATTCGGTCGAATAGCTATCATGGAAGAGGTTATCATGGAGGAAGTCGTGTTATTCTTAAAAATAGTGAAGACATGAGATATTCAAACTTATCAGGTACTCTTGTTCGCCAAAAGGAACTTTATGTAGAAAAGATAGAAAAGTTGTTAAAGAAATGAATTTATACACGATATTGCCATTCCGTTTTGAACGGTTCAATGATACAGAATATCTCCTCACAAATGAAGTTGGGGAATATATCTTTTTGCAGAACGAGGACTTCCATCGTTTTGTAAATGGAGAAATGGATGTGCACAGTGATTTGTTTTATGACATTGAATCAAAACAAATTGCCACTACAGATAAGGTCGAAGATGTGGTTTCAATGCTTGCGACAAAATTTCGCACAAAGAAAAGCATACTTCGTGACTTCACCTCTTTACATATGGTTGTTCCGACATTGCGTTGTAACTCCAGTTGCATATATTGTCAAGTTGCACGTAAAAATCGGGATGACCATTCTGCTGACATGACAAAACATACAGCTAAGAATATTGTTAAAACAATTTTCCAATCACCATCACCGTGCATCAAGATTGAGTTTCAAGGAGGTGACCCTTCAACTGATTTCGAAATGGTTAAATATATCATTGAGGAAGCAGAGTGGCAAAACCTTTTCAAGAAGAAAGCATTGGATTTTGTAATTTGTACCAACTTGACTTTGCTTAGTGAAAAAATGGTGCAATATCTGAAGAAACACAACTGTATGATTTCTACATCATTAGATGGACCTAAAGATTTGCACGATATAAACCGTCCGCTACAAGACAAAAAGTTAGACCATCATGCAATCTTTGAGAGCCATCTCTCTATGATACGGAAAATATGGGGTAACAATGATTGTGCTTCAGCTCTTATGACGACCTCAAAATACAGCTTAGGACGCTTCAAAGATATAATTGATGAATATATACGTTTGGGATTCAAAAGTATATTTTTACGCTCCCTTAATCCATATGGCTTTGCAAAACAATACAAGGAAAAGATTGCTTATCCTATAGAGGATTTTATTGAGAATTACAAAGAGGGACTTGACTATATCATAGATTTGAACAAAAAAGGGATATTCTTTGTAGAGGGATTTGCCGCACTTCTTTTAAGGAGAATGTTAACACCGTTCGCCACGGGTTTTGTTGATTTACAATCTCCCGCAGGCGTTGGTATTGCAGGAGTAATTTATGATTATGATGGAAGTGTGTATGTATCGGATGAAGCTCGAATGATGGCACGTTTTAAAAACTATTATTTTAAGTTGGGTAACGTGAATGAGAACAGCTATCAGGAAATGTTCAATGGTGAACTTTTGCATCACATAATATCTTCTGCTTGTACAGAATGCCTGCCGATGTGTTCCGAATGTGTATTCCAACCTTATTGCGGAGCAGACCCGGTACGCAATATGTCGGAACAAGGAGATATGATTGGTTTTAGACCAACTAATGAAATGTGCAAAAAGACAAAATCAATTATACATTACTTGTTTGAGTTATTGCACAAACATGACCCTGAGATAAATAGAATTTTTTGGTCTTGGTTAAATTAAACTACCATGAAACAAATTCAATGTAAGTCATTTAATATAGAAGAAGATGTAGTTGGACGGATTACTTTCAGAAAGAAATTATTTAACCGTTCCAAAGAAATATGGGTTAGTAAAGATGCATCAAGTCCGATATTTGGATATGCAGCAACGATTACGACAAATGAAAATATAGTAAGTAATGGCAAGCCTTATTGCGTAGTTAATAGTATTGAGGGATTCAATGAAGGCGATGTGGTTGTCATTAATAAGCGAGGTGAAATAGTTTTCGTATATGAGGTTAAGTCCAACCACAATGCAATAATGGCTACAGAGAGATGCAATCATCGTTGCATTATGTGTCCACAACCGCCGATATTACAAGAAAAAGATAAAACCCCGTTCAACTTAAAATTAATTTCTCTATTTGATAAGAGTACCCAAGAAATTGGTATAACCGGAGGTGAACCTACCCTTATTGGAGATAATTTGTTTGTTTTGATAAATCATATCAAGAAAGAACTTCCTAAAACAGCAATTAGTATTCTTTCAAATGGAGTTAAGTTTGCGAATAAGGAGTATGCAATGAAACTGGCAAAATGCAGGCATCATGATTTACAGATAGATATTCCACTTTTTTCAGACATTGCAGAAGAGCACAATCGCATTGTAGGAGCAAAGACTTTTTATAAGACCGTACAAGGCTTATATAACCTTGCATTGTTCCATCAACGAATTGGGCTTAGAATTGTAGTTCATAAACAAACCTATAGGCGATTACCCCAATTAGCAGATTATATTTATCACAACTTCCCTTTCGTCGCACAAGTTGCATTTATGCAAATGGAAACAACTGGATTAGCAAAAGAAAATCTTGACAAGCTTTGGATAGACCCCTATGATTATAATATGGAATTGCGTGAAGCGGTCTTGTTACTTGCTGACAGGGGAATAAAACCTTATATCTACAATGCACAATTATGCGTGTTGCCTGACGATATAAGATGTTATGCGCAGCAGTCTATTTCAGATTGGAAAGATATATACATTTCTGAATGTGATGGATGCATGTTGAGAGGTCAATGTGCAGGATTCTTTGAATCCAATAGAAATATTCATAGTGCTCATATAAAGAAGGTGGAAAATATATCACCCGATATATCGTGTTAATTAACAGATTGTCTAACATTAAAAGAAGGAGGTATTAATGAAGAAACTCTTGTTCTTTGCGGTTTCTGCAATTCTTGCAGGAGCGAGCTACTGTACTTCTGTTGGAGAAAAGATTGTCGCTAAAGTAACAAACAGCGACACTCAAATCGAACAACAGCAAGAACAAACATTGGTGCTGGAACAGTCCTCTGCCGAGTTCAATCTACTCGCAAGCCACAGTTCCCATAGCTCTCATAGTTCTCATAGTTCGCACAGTTCCCACAGTTCTCATAGCTCTCATAGTTCACACTATTCCAGCTATTAAGAATCTGTAAGCTTTTCAAAGGGAGGGGATAAATTCTCTCCCATTTTTATTATTTTATTCAAATAAATAGTATCTTTATATCAAGTAAGAGTTACCCGAATAAGCAAAGCGATGCAGAGCACGGCAATTGGGACAGTTGCCAAATCATTACCCCAAAACAAGGTAATTCTTCTAATTCGTTTAATCTCAAATAGCTATATTCTTTATACAGATTTACAGAAAATCGTCGGAATAATCGTAAAATCCGACAATGGAAATTTCGCAAATACAGACAACGCTGAATTACCCAATAAAAAAGGCTGCCTTTCAGCAGCCTTTTCCAATCATACCAACCACACTATTTCACTACTTTTATAACGTCACCATTGTTGAAAACCAACAGATAAACACCGCGGGCGAAATCGGATGCCGGAACGAGGAATGTTCCGCTTTCTGTCAATTGATAATCAGCCAGTTTCAAACCTGACATATTGACTACGCTTACTGATTCGTATCCCTGCGGATAGCTGATTTGCCAACTGTCACCGTTTCCGACAACACGGACTGCCTGCTGAGAAACACCGGCAACACTACTTTCAGAAGTCTGTACCACCTCTATTTTCAACGGGTCAGCACCCGGAGCTGATACGTCAAATGCAAACCTACGTTCCGTCTCGCCTTCAGAAAGAGCTGAAACCGTAGCTGTCAATTTCACTTTTCCGTCCTCAGTATCAGCCAATGTCACTGAAAGCCATTCCGGGAAAGGAACCGTAAAGTCATCGACGATCAGGTTTTCAGCAGCAAAAGGAACATCAATCATCACATCCTTGTTTCCACCGTTCTTGTCAAAGTAAACCACCGGTTCATCAGCATGGATGAACGAGTAAATAATGTCAAAGTTAATCAAAAACGGGCAATAGTAATTGACGAGCAAATCAGAAACATTGGTTCTGTATTTATAGACAGTTTCACCGAAAGTTTCCTTTTGGAGCACAAATGAACCGGTTTGTTTCACCAAGTTATTCTCACCCTGATTTAACGGGCAGTATTCCTTAACACCTGCCTGATCAAAACCTTCCACTTCCACCATTATTTCGGTATCTATTTCCAGTTCACTAAGAGCAAGTTCCATACCATCCATCTTAAAATCAGTGAATTCCATAATATATGGGTCAATACCGGCCACAGCTTCCTGTTTTACGTCAGACATTTTACATGAAGAAGTGGCCATCTTTTCCCATTCCCCGAATTCATTCTTCTTGTAAACAGCAAGTGTAAATTCCACATCGGGTTCTGCACTCAAGCGATAGAACGGAATCCAAACACTTTCAATAACATATTTTGAATACGGTGCTGAAACGACAGTACCCAAGCCATAGTTCGTCTTATAGAAGATATCATAAGCTCCGCTGCCAAAATAATAGGAGCCTTCGGCTGCAGTCAATGCTGCCAATCCCAAATTAATGTCGTATTCGCCGACACCGAGTTGCGTAGCACCGATATTCTGAAAATTAAACACCGTGTTTCCTCCTGTTAGAATATTGCCGTCGACAACATTTCCGTCAAAATCCTTGCCTGTGTATTTATAAGTTGTCGTCTGTGAACCAACTGCCATCGCCTGTAATGTAGGAACCGGAGCCAATCCCCACGGATAAACCACTTTCAAATCCCGTTCCTGGCTTGTTTCCATTCCACCTTCCAACGTTGTCTGATACTGCCATTCAAAATCTGTAGCATATTGGCTCGATTTGTTTTGCCAAGTAACTTCCGCATAAGCAGGACCAAAAATCAACGGAGTAGAAGCCGAGTAGAAATCACGGCTGGTTCCAACAAGGAATGTTCCGTCGGGACGCTGATATAGAGCGTCGGTTGCAGGCGTTGCCACCTTAACGGCATCCAAACAAACGGAATTTCCACAGAAATCACCGCCCGTGCGGATATAGCGGAAAGCTATCTTTATCTTTTTGCCTACATATTTGTCCAAGTCCAGTTTAAAGTTCTCATAGTTGAACCCTTTGTCGTACACTTCCATATCGCTCATTTTTGAAGCATAGTCCTGCTCCATGTTGAGGATACATTCCCATTCCGAACTGCCTTCCACCTGAACAAGAACTTCCATGTTGCAGACGGTCACACGTTGACTATAAATCATCGTGCTCCAATCCAGATATTGCGAATCGTAGCAGCTGGAATAGTCGTAAGCCATTGCAAAGTAGAGGTCCTGATATTCTTCCACGGAAATAAGCGGAGTAATCAGCCATTCGTCCTGATCCACAGCAGCAATGACATTGTCAGGATTGTCAGGGTCATCCCTGTCGTACGAGAAATGAATAAACGCTTCCTTCTCTCCGTCGGGTGTCATGGGAAGGAATCCCATACCTCCCGAATAATATACATACCATATATTATTTACATTATGGTCCAAATCAACGGTGTTGGCAGGCTCATTTATCTCTTGCCAACCTTCTGGAATCCAATCAAGGCCGTAACTATCCTGCCAGGATTCGAAATCCTAGCTGAATGCAACGCCATCCTGCGAAGCCGATACTTGAGCCAATATCCGTTTGTCCGATTTCTGCAAGCTGCGATTATTTGCATCAAGCAGACGTTTGTAGCGGAAACCCTGTTTCGTCTCGACGATCTGCATCACATAGCCGCCACCTACAGATTTTGTTTTCAAAATCTTGTCAGGCGCAAGTCTTACATTTCTGTCTTGGGGCAATACCACTTTTACAGGATCGCAAGTAACCATATTTGCGTCCAACGGCAAATCCACTGATTTTAATTGCCGCACTTCAGCCTGAACGGCGAAAGGAACTGAAAAAACCGCGAACATTGTCGCAAAAAGTAATCTGTTTCGCATAATATAAAAATTTAAGTTTACAAATAGAGCCACATAGAAATAATATCAACAAAGTGCTTTTGAATGATATCTGTCGCAACAAATATACAAATATTTTTTAATTATTCAATTTTTTGCAATAAATTTATTATAATCATCGGAATATTCTTAATTCCTGACATATCCACCTGTTTCCCCTTTTTCCGCGAAGGAGGGCGGCTGAAAACATAATTTTGCGGAAAAGACACGACTATGGAAAACACTTTTCTGACAGCCGGCATGACGGAACGGCTGCTATGGATACTCGCCACGGTAGTGGCGGAATACTTTTTGGTGCTGGCGGCTGCGGCAGCCGATTTGGCAAGCGGCCTGCGCAAGGCGCGACGGCGAGGCGAAACGACCCGGAGCCGGGCTTTGCGGCGCACGGTGGACAAACTGGCACGTTATTATAATGTGCTGATTGTACTGACGGTAGTCGATGCGATGCAAATCACAGCAGCGGTGTTCCTTCGCACAGTGGAAAGCTACGACGTTCCCACCATTCCCATATTTACACTTATCGGTTCGCTGGGAATGGCGTTTATCGAAGTGAAAAGCATTTTCGAGAAAGGCGACGATAAGGAAAAGCAACAACTGGCGGAACTCGTTTCCCTACTTGAAACCATTGCCGACAACGACCGGCTGAAACGAATTATTGAAAAACTTAAATAACAGTTTACTGTTTACGGTTTACAGTTTATGGCAAGGTAAAAATCATGCCAACATCCCCCATTGCAGCAAACCCTAAACCGTAATCTGTAAACTTTAACCTGTAAACCGTAAACTGTAAACTGTAAACCCTAAAAACCGTAAACCTTATGTCATACTTTACAATTTCCGAACTGACCCGCTCGGCCACGGCCGCACGCGAGGGCATCGACAACACGCCGCCACAAGCGGCTGTCGACAATATGAAACGGCTCATCAACACCGTACTCAACCCGGCACGACAGCAACTGAACGCTCCCATTTACGTGAACAGCGGCTACCGCTGCCCGGAACTCAACCGCCGTGTGGGCGGTGCCCGGCGCTCCTACCATCTCCAGGGGCGTGCCGCCGACTTGACCACACGCCCCAACCGAAATGCAGAGCTGATGGAAATTCTCCGCCGGCTTCCGCACACGGAACTTATCAACGAAGGCAACGGCACATGGATTCATGTGGCATTGTGAAAACGGAAATCCGAATATTTTGTGTAGAATTTACGCAAAATATTTGGATTTTTCATTTTCACGTCCTATCTTTGTGTAGAAACAACACATATCATGTCAGAGGAATTAAAATACTGCTACAAATACCCCCATCCCTCCATCACAACCGACTGTGTGGTGTTCGGGTTTGACGGAGTCCGCCTCAACCTGCTGCTGATTCGACGGGGACTTGACCCGTTCAAAGGCAAATGGGCTTTTCCGGGCGGATTCATGCGCATTACGGAAACCGCCGAAGAATGCGCACGCCGCGAACTGGAAGAAGAAACCGGCGTTTCCAACATTTTTTTGGAGCAGATTCACGCTTTCAGCGGTGTGGACCGTGATCCTCGCGAACGCGTGGTGACCATCGCTTTCTTCGCACTGGTTCGCCATTCCGACTATAAGGTGATAGGCGGCGACGATGCGGCAGAAGCTCGTTGGTTTCCGCTTTCGGAAATTCCGCCACTGGCATTCGACCACGACCACATTCTCCGCCATGCACTGAAACACATGCGGCTGAAAATCCATTTCGAACCGATAGGCTTCCGGCTTCTCGACAAAAAATTCTCGATGTCGGAACTGCAACGGCTCTACGAAAGCATTCTCGACGTGAAATTCGACCGCAGGAATTTCAACAAGAAAATCCTGTCGCTGGGCATTGTAGAGCCTACCAATGAAAAAATAGCCACTGGCGGCCGGGCCTCACAGCTCTACTCTTTCAATGAAGAGAAATACTGGGAACTGAAAGAAAAAGGGATGCGTTTGGAATTTTAACTCATTTTAATGATAGAACTCAATGAAAAATCTGCTCTATTCTGCTATAATAGGTGATATATGTGGCTCTGTCTATGAATTCAGACCGACACGCAACTATGACAAAATCAACCTGACGGACAGCCGCTCGTTTTTTACTGACGACACGGTCTGCACTATCGCGGTGGCCGACGCACTGATGTCGGGAAAAACCATGGTTGACTCCACACTGGAATGGTGCAACCGCTATCCGGCAAGCAACTATGGCACAATGTTCTACCAATGGTTGAAAAACGGCGGCGGAGCGCCCTACAACAGCTTCGGGAACGGCTCGGCCATGCGCTGCTCGGCTGTCGGATTCTGCGCCCGTTCCGTTGACGAGTGCATTCATCTGGCAACGGCATCCGCCCATTTCACCCACAACCACCCGGAAGGCATCAAGGGAGCTGTAGCGACAGCCCTCTGTATCTATTACTTAATGGAAGGAAAAGACAAGGAGTTTGTCCGCGAAAAGGTGCTGCGAGCCTATTATCCGCACCACGCCAACACGAAACTCGATGACATACGACCCACCTACCAGTTCAACGAAACCTGTCAGGAAACCGTACCGCAGTCTATTCTCTGCTTTCTGGAATCGGAAAGTTTTGAAGACTGCCTGAAACTCTGCTACTCGATGGGCGGCGATGCTGACACGATGGGAGCCATAGCGGCGCCGATGGCCTATGCCTTCTACCGCCACATCCCTGACTATCTGATGGCACTGGCATCCAATCGTCTTCCTGCCGAAATGACGGCCGCCTGCCGGAGGTTCGACCGCTTTGCCGACGAAGTCAAAGGCCGTCCGCGCGTTTCAAGGGCGAAAATCATCACGCTCGAACCCGACGAAGTGTTCGTGTTCGGAAGCAATCTGCGAGGAATGCACAACGGCGGCGCGGCACGCTACGCCATGGACCGCTTCGGAGCAGAGCCGGGAACAGGCGTGGGAATGACAGGACGATGCTACGCCATACCGACCATGCAGGGAGGAGTGGAAACAATCGTCCCCTATGTGAACGACTTTTTTGACTATGCACGGATCCATCCGGAACTGAAATTTCTTGTCACCCGCATCGGCTGCGGCATAGCAGGATTTAAAGATACCGACATCGCCCCACTTTTCAAGACGGCCTACGATGTCACTAACGTACTACTACCAGCGACGTTCTGGGATATTTTAGACTATATGTAGATTTCGGGCGGAAGCTCGTCGGACAACTAATGGACTGACAACGGCGTAGACGTATGGGATTTTTACGACAACCGCAATGAAGAAGTGTAAAAAATCAGGCAGTGATGCCTGTTTCTTATCTAAAACAACTTCCGCGCGACTGCGGAAACATGAAATATTGACGCCGTAGCAGTATTGCGTGCACACAAAGGCAATTCTGCCACACGCAAAAAGGCATTCTTTCCCGAGCGAGTCGGAGAAGAATGCCTTTCATTTTAACCCAAATCGGTCATTAGACTTTATGGTGGAT
>OLQD01000657.1_pt1 | contig 32335 bp, 27 predicted proteins | sample 1672841 | NCBI WGS metagenome assembly OLQD01 (sample SAMEA3136729, study PRJEB25190) | human gut metagenome | biome: human gut; feature: human-associated habitat; material: faeces | place: Austria | collected 2013 | reverse complement strand
ACTGCCACGGCGCAGAGCCTGCGGAGCAGACGGCAGCGCTCTGCCGCGCCGAGGGTGTGCAGGCGGTGACCGTGCAGGCAGATGTATCCACCGCCGAGGGCTGCAAGGCGCTGTTCGATGCCGCCGCCGAGGCTTTTGGCCGGGTGGATGTGCTGGTGAACAACGCGGGCATCACCCGGGACAACCTGATTTTGCGCCTGACTGAGCAGGATTTTGACGCGGTGCTGGACACCAACCTGAAAAGCGCCTTTCTCTGCTGCAAGGAGGCCGCCCGCCGCATGGTGCGCCAGCGCTATGGCCGCATCGTGAACCTTTCCAGCGTGGTGGCGCTGCGGGGCAACGCCGGGCAGACCAACTACGCCGCCAGCAAGGCGGGGCTCATCGGCCTGACCAAGAGCCTTGCCCGGGAGCTGGCCGCGCGGAACGTGACCGTGAACGCGGTAGCGCCCGGCTTTATCGACACCGACATGACTGCCGCGCTGCCGGAGGCGGTGCGCACCGGCATGACGCAGGGCATCCCCGCAGGCCGCGCAGGCCAGCCGGAGGATGTGGCGCAGGCAGTGGCGTTTTTTGCCGCAGAACAAAGCAGCTATCTCACCGGGCAGGTGCTCTGTGTGGACGGCGGCATGGCAATGTAAAGGAGAACCCTTATGGAAAAACGCAGAGTTGTGATCACCGGCCTTGGCACGGTGAACCCGCTGGGCAACAATGTGGCCGACAGCTGGGCAGCAGCCCGTGCCGGTAAATGCGGCATCGGCCCCATCACCCAGTTTGACACCACCGACTTCAAGTGCAAGCTGGCCGGTGAGGTAAAGGGCTTTGACCCCGAGACCGTGGTGGACAAAAAGGAAGTCCGCAAGATGGCGCGCTTCACCCTGCTGGCACTGGGCGCTGCCGCCGAAGCCATTGCAGACAGCGGCCTTGATACCGAGGCCGAGGGCAAGGACATCGGCGTCATCCTGTCCAGCGGCATCGGCGGTCTGCCCACGATCGAGGAGCAGCACGCCCGCGGCGAGGAAAAGGGCATGGAGAAGGTAAGCCCCTACTTTGTGCCCATGGCCATTGCCAACATGGCAGCGGCACAGGTGGCCATCCGCTTTGGTCTGAAGGGTATGTGCACCTGCCCGGTCACGGCCTGCGCCGGCGGCACTAACGCCGTGGGCGACGCCTTCCACCGCGTCCGGGACGGCTACGAGCCGGTGATGGTCTGCGGCGGCGCGGAGAGCTGCATCAGCCCCTTGGGCATTGGCGGCTTTACCAGCATGAAGGCGCTTTCCACCGCCACCGACCCGGACGCTGCCAGCCTGCCCTTTGACGCCCGCCGCGGCGGCTTTGTCATGGGCGAGGGCAGCGGAGTGCTGGTGCTGGAGGAGCTGGAGCACGCAAGAGCGCGCGGCGCACACATCTATGCCGAGGTGGTGGGCTACGGTGCCAACTGCGATGCCTACCACTTTACCGCGCCCGCACCCGGCGGCGCAGGTGCCATCGACTGCATGAAGCTGACCTTGGCGGATGCCGGACTTGCACCGGAGCAGGTGGACCACATCAACGCTCACGGCACCGGCACCCACATGAACGATGCCTGCGAGACCGCCGCCATCCACGCCGTGTTCGGCGCACACGCCAAGGAGATGACCGTGGTCAGCACCAAGAGCATGACCGGCCATCTGCTGGGCGGCGCGGGCGGCATTGAAGCCGTGTTTACCGCGCTGGCACTGCGGGATCAGTTTGCACCGCCCACCATCCACTACGCCCAGCCTGACCCGGAGTGTGATCTGGATTATGTGCCCAACACCGGGCGGCAGCAGGAAATGCAGTATGCGCTGAGCAACAGTCTGGGCTTTGGCGGCCACAACGCCTGCATCGCCCTGCGCAGATGGGAGGGCTGACCCATGGCAGAGCCCCGTACCGTGCGTGAAAACGCCAACACCCTGAGCAGTGTGCAGATCGCAGAAATTCTGCCCCACCGCTACCCCTTTGCCCTCGTGGACCGTGTTCTGGACTACGAGCCGGGGCAGTGGGCCATCGGCCGCAAGTGCGTCACCCGCAACGAGGAATTTTTCAACGGCCACTTCCCGGCACAGCCGGTCATGCCCGGTGTGCTGCTGCTGGAGGCGCTGGCACAGACCGGTGCTGTGGCGGCACTGAGCCTGCCGGAAAATAAGGGCAAGCTTGCGCTGTTCGGCGGCATCAAGAGTGCCCGCTTCCGCAAACAGGTCACCCCCGGGGACGTGCTCACCCTGCACTGCGAGCTGGTGCAGCAGCACGGCGCTGTGGGCGTAGGCAAGGCCTCGGCATGGGTGGACGGCAAATGCGCCGTCACCGCAGAGCTGACCTTTGTGCTGACCGAAGCAGCAGAATAAAATGAATGCAAAAAGAGATAGGCGATCCCTTTCGGGAAAGCCTATCTCTTTTTTTGTTGGGGTTATTTGTGCTTATTCCAAGCTGGCTTACTCTGCGACAGCTGTCCCGGCATCTGCTTCAGCAGTGGGGGCAGGCTCTGCCGTGGCGGTTTCTGTTGGGGCGGTCGCCGCCTGCTCCTTCTCCACCCACTCCCGCACACGGTCGGGGCGGTTGGTGATGTAGGCATCGGCGCTGGTGCGCAGCAGGCTGCGGACGGAATCTTCCGTATCCACCGTCCACAAAGACACCTTGATGCCCATCTCGTGCAGTTTGTCAATGAAACCGGCGTTTTTGTAGGCGGTGTGGTACTCGCAGCTGACCCACTCCGGCACAAAGTCCAGACTGCGGATATAGCCGGGCAGATCCCGCTGCGCCATCAGGTTTTTGTAGATCTCGTTCAGGCTCTCGCCGGGGAAGTTTGCCCGCAGCATACTTACCTTGTCGCTCATCCAGCGGGTCATCCAGCTGCAATTTTCCTCGTCTGCTGCGCTCTCCGGCAGGGCGGCATCCATGGCTTCCATGTCCTCCATGCCGTTGGTCAGTCCCAGATCCTTCCAGATGATGGGTGGCGGCAGCAGCATGCTTTCCAGCTCGCCGTATACCAGTGCACCTACCCGCAGTTCGGGCATCAGCTGCTTTGCCTGCCGCAGCAGCGCGTGGTTGAAGGAAACAAGGATCACCTGTTCTACCATCTCCGTCTGCCGCAGCACTTCCAACACCCGGGGCACAAAGTCCGGGTCGTTGTCCATGGTGGATTTCAGTTCCAGATGCACGGTGCATCCCGGCATCTGCCTGCACAGCTCCATGGCTTCCTGTAAGGTAGCAATCTTTTCGTCCTGATAGATGGCGTCCTTCCAGCTGCCGAAGTCCAGTTCCTTTAAATCGCCCATGGTCATATCATAGATCTTGCCGGAAATATCCGTGTGCAGATCGATCATATAGTCGTGGTGGATCACAAGCCCGGCGTCGATGGTCTGCTGTACGTCCATCTCTACGCCGTCCGCGCCAATCTCCATGGCTTTTTTAAAGGCTGTCAGGGTGTTTTCCGGTGCAAGATAGGAAGCACCGCGGTGTGCAATGATCTGTGGTGTCATAAATTTTCTCCATTATCGATTCGTCCTCACACGTTTACGCCCCGGCGCTGCCATACCGCAAACAGTGCCGGGGCGCTTGCTCAAGCCAAGTCCTCGCCGTCCGAGGCAATGACCTTTTTGTACCAGTAAAAGCTGTCCTTCCGGCTGCGGGCAAGGGTGCCGTTGCCGTCGTTGTCCTTGTCCACATAGATAAAGCCGTACCGCTTTTTCATCTCGCCGGTGGAGGCGCTTACAAGGTCGATGGGCCCCCATGTGGTGTAGCCCATCAGCGGCAGACCGTCCTCGTTGATGGCCTTTTCCATCTCTTCGATGTGCGCCCGCAGATAGTCGATGCGGTAGCTGTCGTGGATGGAGCCGTCCGGCTCTACGGTATCCACCGCGCCCAGACCGTTCTCCACGATGAACATGGGCTTTTCGTACCGGTCGTAAATGGTGTTCAGGGTCACCCGCAGACCCACCGGGTCGATGGCCCAGCCCCACTCGCTGGCTTTCAGGTAGGGGTTCTTCACCGATGCAGACACGGCGTTGCCTTCCGCATTCTCTGCCGCCATCAGCTCCTTATCCACCGTGATGCAGCGGCTGGAATAGTAGCTGAAGGACACAAAATCCACTGTGCCCTCCCGCAGCGTGCGGTCGTCCTCCGGTTGGGTGCACAGCTGCACCCCGGCGCGCTCCATCCGCTTTTTAGCCCACACGGGGTAAGCGCCGCGCACCTGTACGTCGGTAAAGAAGTAGTTGTCCCGGTCTGCTTCCTGCGCCGCCCGCACATCCTCCGGGGCGCAGGTGCGGGGGTAGAACTGCCCCGCCGCCAGCATACAGCCCACCATGGCGTCCGGCATTTTTTCGTGCGCCAGCTTTACCGCCTTTGCACTGGCCACCAGCTCGTGATGGGCGGCCTGATACTTGACCTGCTCCACATTTTCGCCGGGGTAGAATACCAGCCCTGCGCCGGTAAAGGACAGGTGCAGCAGCATGTTGATCTCATTAAAGGTGAGCCAGTACTTCACTTTGCCTTTGAAGCGGTCGAACAGCACCTCGCAGTAGTGGACGTAGGCGTCCACCATGCGGCGGTCTTTCCAGCCGCCGTATTTTTTGATCAGCGCAATGGGAGTGTCAAAGTGGCAGATGGTGACCAGCGGCTCGATGCCGTACTTATGGCACTCGTCAAAAATGCTGTCGTAGAAAGCCAGTCCTGCCTCGTTGGGCTGGGCATCATCGCCGTTGGGCAGGATGCGGGTCCATGCAATGGACAGCCGGAAGCACTTAAAGCCCATCTCTGCAAACAGGGCGATATCCTCTTTATAATGGTGATACAGGTCAATGGCCTCGTGGCTGGGGTAGAAATGTGCGTCATCACAGCCCAGCATTTCCATATAGCCCGTTGCCACCGGAAAACGGTCCGGGCCGAAGGGAGTCACATCCACCGTAGCCAGACCCTTGCCGTCTGCCTGCCATGCACCCTCGCACTGGTTGGCAGCGGTAGCGCCGCCCCACAAAAAGCCCTTGGGAAATTTGCCCATACTCTTTACCTCCTTGTTTACTTTTGCGCCCCTGCGGAGCGCAGATATATTCATACTACTATGATACCGCAACCGGCGGCGCTTGTCCATGACTGCATTTTGCAAAGGTGGGTGCATTTGGGGATAAAGTACGACTTTTATCGTCAAAACGCCGAAATTTCCTGCTGTTTTTTGCGCACTTTTCACGATAAAAACACAAAACTTGCCTGTTTTTCTTTTATTCTGTTCCTTTTAAACCGCGCGGCAGTATGGTAGAATAATAGGGTAAGAACTGCGCTGCGCTGCTGCGCTGCTGAGAACATGGAAAAATGGAGTGTTTGATTATGACAGAGTTCAAACCCATCAAAGAAGGCAAGGTCCGCGAGATCTACGACAATGGCGACAGCCTGATCATGGTTGCCACCGACCGCATTTCTGCGTTTGACGTCATCCTGAAAAACAAGGTCACCAAAAAGGGCACCGTGCTCACCCAGATGAGCAAGTTCTGGTTCGATTACACCCGCGATCTGCTGCCCAACCACATGCTGAGCGTGGATGTGCAGGATATGCCGGAGTTCTTCCGCCAGCCCCAGTTCACCGGCAACAGCATGATGTGCCGCAAGCTGACCATGCTGCCCATCGAGTGCATTGTGCGCGGCTACATTACCGGCAGCGGCTGGGCAAGCTACCAAAAGACCGGCAAGGTGTGCGGCATCCAGCTGCCCGAGGGCCTGCAGGAGTCCCAGAAGCTGCCGGAGCCCATCTACACCCCCTCCACCAAGGCCGAGATCGGCGACCACGACGAGAACATCTCCTACGAGCGCAGCATTGAGGTGCTGGAAAAGCAGTTCCCCGGCCACGGCCTGGAGTACGCCACCAAGCTGCGGGACTACACCATCGCCCTGTACAAGAAGTGCGCCGAGTACGCCCTGACCCGCGGCATCATCATCGCCGACACCAAGTTCGAGTTTGGTCTGGATGAGGACGGCAACGTGGTGCTGGGCGACGAGATGCTCACCCCGGATTCCTCCCGCTTCTGGCCGCTGGAGGGCTATGAGCCGGGCCACGGCCAGCCCTCTTTCGACAAGCAGTTCGTCCGCGACTGGCTGAAGGCCCATCCGGACAGCAACTACGACCTGCCCCAGGACGTGATCGACAAGACCATCGCCAAGTATCTGGAGGCCTACGAGCTGCTCACCGGCAAGAAGCTGTAAGCTCTTTTTCAACAAACAAAGCGCCCACTGTGGAAAACTCCGCAGCGGGCGCTTTTTCAGTTTTTATACAGCCGTCTCTGGCTCGGCCTCTTCGCTGGGCGCAGTGTCCTCTTCCGGCTCATTTTCTTCGTCCAGCAGATACTGCACTTCGACCTGCCGTTCCATCTCATCCGCGGTCCAGTCCAGCTGCACCGTGCCGTCCAATTCCAGCGTGTACTGTTCCACACGCTGCAGGGTACCGGAATCCAGGCTCTGGCCCGGGTCGTTGTCCGGCGACCACACGATGCGCAGTTCATCCGGCTGCAGGGTGCCAGCCCGCACCGTACCGGCCACGCTGCGGCAGTCCTGCGCAAAGGCTCCGGTGCTGTCGTAGGGGCCATACAGCATCACGGTCAGGCTCAGGTGCCCGTCACTTGGCTGCAGCTCCTGCAGGTCATCCACGCTGTTGGCGTAAAGATACAGGTCGGTGTACACATCCCGCAGGCGGAGGTCCGGGTTTTCCTTCCGGAGGGCCTCATACACCTGTGTGGTGTACGCCTTGCTCAGCTTCATCTCGTTCTGTCCGCGGGCAGGGTCGATCTCGCTCCACACCATGGGCAGAAAGCTCAGGCACATACAAACTGCGATGAGCCCCAGACAGACCAGCACCGAGACAAAATCATACTTCCAGCGGCCCGGCCGGGCGGCGAAGAACAGCACCTCACATCCCAGCAGCACCAGGGCTGCCGCCGGGGCGATGCGCACCACCAGCTGCCAGTCAAAGCCCGGCACAAAGTAATAACACAGGAAGAAGATGCCCGCTGCAATCAGGCAGGCGCCCATCGTCAGGCTGCCCACCCGGCGGCGGGGGGCGTCCTGCAGCTTTGCAGCTTCCGGCCGGGTTTCCGGCTCCGTCGCTGCCGTCTTATTCAGTTCGTCCATCGTCGCCCTCCGCATTCTCCGGCTGTTCCGGCTCATCGGGGTCCTCCGGGGTCACCGGGTCGCCCAGCAGAGTGCTGAGCTTCGGCATGGCAAAGTCTGCGGTTTCCTCCGGGGCTTCCGGTGCATCGGCTTCGGCTGCGGTGTACTCGCGGAAGTCCTCGTCCTCCGGTTCTTCTGCCTTTTTGCGGTGCACCTTTTTGCCCTTGGGGCCGCGCACCAGCCACACGCCGCACACGATGAGTGCCACGCACACCACCACTTCCGGCAGCTGCTCCAGCATCAGGTACACGGCCCGGAAGAAGGGGTTGTTCTGACCCCAGCGCCACATCACATCCCCCAGCACCCGCATGATGATGTTCTGGTAAGCCACCATTGCGCCCAGTGCAATGAGGGCCCAGCCCACCAGCTTGTGGCTGTCGCGGAAGAACAGGGTCAGGCGCGCGTCCTTCGTGTTGAAGTGCACCAGATAGTCGTCCGCAGGGGCCGTCCCGGCAATGAACTGTGCCCGCAGGTTGAAGGTGTCAAAAAAGCTGTACATCCACACGATGAGCGCCGTCAGAGCCAGCGGTTCCAGCAGCAGCATACCAGCCATCATGCACAGGAAGAACAGCGTGATGAGCGAGAGTCCTCGTTTCATGTACCCCTGATACATCTGGCCCGCACCCGGGACAAAGGCAAAGAGGAAGGTCAGAATGCCATTTTTCTTCATAAATATTCCCTCATTTCTTCTGGTTGGAAACGGCAGCTTCAGGCTCTGCCGCAGATTCATTTTTGCCGAACAGCAGGCTGTCCAGCGTGCCGGTCAGCTTCTGGGACAAGGTGGGCGCAGGCTCTTTATCCTGCACCGGCTTGCCCAGCTGTTCCGGCTGGGTGGGGGTGCGTTCGTCGTCCTGCACGGGCCTGCCCAGCTGTTCCGGCTCCGTGGTCTGGGTGGTTTCGGGCAGCCAGCTGCGCACCGTTTCGCCGGTGGACAGGATCTGTTCCAGGGTGCCGGTGCGCCACATGGTCAGCGCCAGCACCGCCGCCACAGCGGCTACGGCGGCCCGGCCCCAGGTGTTCTGCATCAGCCGCACCCAGATGGTGCCCATCACAGCCCCGCGGGCGGAGCGCGGCGGCTCTTCCAGCACATCGGCGGTGAGCAGGGCTGTGTACCGGTCCACGCACTTGTCGCAGTAGGACAGGTGCTCGGCGGCTTCCAGCCTGCCCAGCTCGTCCAGCTGCCCGCCGATGACGGCGTGCAGCCCTTCCTCAGTCAGGCATCCGTTCTGATCAAACAGTTCCATGTACGCTCCTCCCTTCCTGTTGTTCCCGGATCTGCTGTACCAGCATCTTTTTGGCCCGGTAGATCTGCGCGTTCACGGTTTTTTCCGGGCGGCCGCACAGACGTGCCGCCTCGGCCATGGTGTGCTGTTCCAGCAGCACCAGACGACAGGGTGTCTTGTAGGGCTCCCGCAGGTCCAGGATCATGCGGGTGAGTTCTTCCGCTCCCAGCGTGTCCAGCACCTGCTGTTCCGGCTCCAGGCCGGGCGGTGCCCCCTCCAGCGCCAGCACCTCGTCGCCCGGCGTGTTCACCCGGCGCACCCATGCGCTGCGTAAGTAATCCTTGGCTTTGTTGGCCGCAATGCGGGCCAGCCACTGCTTTTCAAAGCCGGGCGGACAGCGGTCGATGGCCCGCCATGCCGCCAGAAAGGTCTCCTGGGTCAGATCCTGCGCATCCCCCACGTCCGGCACCAGCTGATGACAGACCGTGTAGACCAGAGACTGATATTTTTGCACCATCGCGCTGAATTCCAGTGTTGTCAACGACCTGCTCATCCTCCTTTCCGGCTGTGGAGGGCGGTGCTCTGCACGGCCCTTCTGTTGATTCAAACGAGACAGCCGCCGCATTCCCTGCACAAACCGCAGATTTTTTTCAAAAACATTGTGTTTTGCCTGTTCCATGCTACAATGTGGTTATAGTATAGCACGAAAGGAGCCTTACCGCCATGCCTTCTACCACCCGTCAGGCCCTTCTGCAGGCACTGAGTGCCGCCGGGGGTGCCTATATCTCCGGCCAGCAGCTGGCCGGACGGCTGGGCGTGAGCCGCGCCGCCGTCCACAAGGCGGCCGCCGCCCTCACCGCACAGGGTTACGCACTGGAAGCCGTCTCCCGCCGGGGGTATCGGCTGCTGGGCGGCGACCCCTTCTGTGCCGAGGCCGTGGGCCCCTACCCCGCCCCGGTGCAGGTGTACGACACGCTGGAAAGCTCCAACCGGACGGCCAAGCTGCTGGCGCTGGACGGTGCGCCCCACGGCACGCTGGTGCTCACAGCCCACCAGAGCGCCGGCCGGGGACGGTTGGGCCGTGTATTTGAAAGCCCGTCCGGGAAGGGCGTGTACCTCTCGGTACTGCTGCGCCCGGCGGTCCCGGCGGCCAGCGCCCAGACGGCCACCATCGGGGCCGCCGTGGCGGTGTGCCGGGCGGTACAGGAGCTGTGCGGGCTGGAACTGGGCATCAAGTGGGTCAACGACCTGTATTATCAGGGCAAAAAGGTGTGCGGCATCCTCACCGAAGCCGGCACCGACCTGGAAAGCGGCCGTCTGGAGTGGCTGGTGGTGGGCATCGGCCTGAACCTGACCGCCACCGCCGCCGACTGGCCCCCGGAGCTGGCCGAAAAGGCCGGCAGCCTGTACCCGGGCGGCCCCGCCCCCGTGAGCCGGGCCGCGCTGGCCGGAGCCATCGCCCGGCAGCTGCTGGCCCTCTGCCCCGCCTTTGACTGTCTGGACGAGTACCGCGCCCGCTGCTTTGTGCCCGGGCACTGGGTCACCGTGTGCACCGGCACCGAGACCTACGCCGCAAAGGCCCTTGCCATCGACGAGGAAGGGCGGCTGGTGGTGCAGCGGGAGAACGGCCGCCCGCAGGCATTACGCTGCGGCGAGGTGACCACCCGTCCGGCCCGGACCGAATAAGATGCAAAAAAGCAGCCTTCCCGGATCTTCTCCGGTAAGGCTGCTTTTGCCTTTTGTTTATACTTCGTCCAGTGCCTGGGCTTCCAGCACCGGGATGCCCTCGGCTTCCAGCACACGGCGCAGGATGCCGGGCAGGCCGGCCTTGGGCACCTTGTTCTCGATGCACAGGGTGATCACCCCGTTGAGGGTGGAGGCTTCCACACACAGGGAGCCGCCCTCCGGCGGCACCCACACCCCAAAATCGGTGGTGTAGGCCTCCAATTCCGGGGTAGCCGGCATCAGGGGGTTGCCCAGATAGCTGAACCAGAAATCTGCCGGGATGCCGCTGATGTACTCGCCCATCTGGAACACACGCTGCTTGATCCGCAGAGGGGCCTTTTGCTGGTCCACCTTGTAGACCCAGCCCATCTGGTCAGCCATCTTGCGGCGCTTGCGCTCCGCCGTCAGGCTGTCCTTCACGGCACTGTCCATCTTCTGCACGAGCTCTTCCAGCCGGACGCCCTCGTGCAGGGTCACTCCGTCCTGGAAGGAACACACGCAGTTGTACCGTGCGTTGGGGGCACCCATGGCGTCCCGCGTGTCGGCAGAGTAAGAATACTGGATGGTGTCCTTGCCCAGATACTCTCCCAGCGCGATGCACAGCAGGCCCATGAGGGCGCAGAAGGGCTTGACGCCGTTCTGCACGCCTTTGGCCACCAGATCCTTTTTGGCGAACCGGATTCGGATGCGGTGCATGGGCTCCTCGCAGGTGTCCACCACCTCCCGCTGCATCGTAGTCTCGTCCATGACCTGCAGCGGGTACTGCTCCACCAGCTTTGCGATGTCGTAGGCCGGGCTGCAGGGGATGGGCGGGTTGGCAAAGGCGGTACCGTAGCGCAGGTTACAGTACAGCTCCAGGATGCGGGTGAGGAAGGGCGATACCCCGTGGCCGTCCGCGATGAAGTGGAACCAGTCGAAGTACACGACGTTCTGTGCGCAGTGCACGGCAAAGAAGTAGCCGTTCGTCTGCTCCGGCATCTCCCGCATCACGCTGTCCGGGTAGACAAGGCAGGGCTCCGGATTCGGTTCCAGAAAGGCTTTGCGCTTTTCCCACACCAGCCGCACCCGGTAATAGGGTGCAGCTTCCAGCGCGGCATCCAGCGCTTGTTGCAGCAGGGCCGGATCCACCGGGTCCTTCAGGGTGAACTGATACCGGGGGCACACTTTTTCCCGGCGGAAATAGTACATGATGCCCTGAAAGACATATTCCGCCGAACGCTGTGCTGCTTCCATCGGCTCACCCGGCATTGGCTACCAGATAATCGGCCAGGTCACTGATGGTGACAAAGTTGCGCAGTTCCTTTTCCGGGATGCGGAGGCCAAAGGTCTCTTCCAGGTCGGCCACGATGGTCAGGATCTCCATCGAGGACAGATCCAGGTCGTCCATCAGGACGCTGTTCTCGTTGACATCCTCCGGCGCGATCTCTGCCACATCCTCCAGGATGGCCAGGATCTGGGACATGATTTCTGCTCGTTCCATAGAAATGTTCTTCCTTTCCGTGACGGATTTTGGGTGTGCCGATCAGGATCAGCACGGTTCTGCCCTCAGTATAGCACAACCCCTATGGGTTTGCCCAGTTTTTTTGCAGAGTATGCGGCACAAACCGCAAAATCAGGGCTGCAGGCCTCAGCGCATCAGCTTGCCCATGGCGTTGCGGGGCAAGGGCTGGGCGGAGAATTCCACTGCGCTCATGCGCTTGTACAGGGGCAGGGTGCGGTTGGTTTCGGTGATAAAGTCCCGCACCGTCTGCTGGTCGGCTTCCTCGCAGCAGACCACGGCGCAGATCTTCTTGCCCTTTTCCTTCACCAGGCATTCCTTCACGGCAGGGCATTTTTCCAGCAGGCCCTCCAGCTCTTCGGGGCTGACGTTCTCGCCGCTGCCCAGGATGATCACGTTCTTTTTGCGTCCGGTGAGGAAGTAATAGCCATCCTCATCTACCCGGGCCAGGTCTCCGGTGTGGAACCAGCCGTCGGCGTCGATGACTTCAGCGGTGCCCTCCGGGTCCTTATAGTAGCCCAGCATCACATTGCCGCCCCGCATACACAGCTCGCCGTTGTCCAGCTTGATCTCGCAGTGGCCGTCGTCCTTGCCGATGGAGCCGATGTGCTTGGCATCCTCCGCAAAGTTGATGAGGCCGCCGCCGGTGGTCTCGGTGCTGCCGTAGAGCTGGGAGATCACCATGCCGTGGTCGTGGAGGTCCATCAGGGTCTGGGGGTCAAACATCGCAGACATACAGTTCAGAGCCCACAGATCCCCCAGCTTGTCCTGCTTGCCGGTCATCAGGTCGTGGTGGATGGACTGCACCAGCACCGGCACGGCGGCCATGGCCTGGCTGGGCATCCGCTTCAGGTCCTTATAGAAGGACCGCAGGCTGCCCAGGTTCTGGGCCCAGCCCATCCAGGCCCAGGTGAACAGGCAGCCAAAGGCACCCAGGTGGAACATGGGCAGCAGGGTCATGTGGCTGACCAGCAGGTCCGGGTCATTTTTCAGCTGGCAGAATCGCTGCCCCACCCGTACATGGTGGGGCATTACCGCAAAGAAGTTCCGCTCGCAGAGCATGACGCCCTTGCTGCGGCCCGTGGTGCCGGAGGTGAACATCAGCACCATCAGCTCCTCGGGCTGGATGCGGTTCACAAGCTCTGCAGGCTCGTAAGCCTTGTAGGCATCCATGGGGCGCAGCAGGCTGCCGTAAGCCGCCTGCATCTCCTCGTTGCAGCCGTAGTCATCGCCGTCGGTCAGGATGGCGGAAGGCTCCACCAGCTCCAGCTCCCGGTGCAGCTCATCCCAGCTCTTGCGCTGGTTCATGGGCACGATGACGCCGCCCGCCATCATGACACCGTAGCAGTTCACGGCGTAGTGGTAGCTGTTGTTGCTCCACACGCACACCCGCTTGCCCTGAATGTCCGGGATGGTGCTCAGGTAGTAGTTCACCGCGCGGCGGATGTCCTGCGCATACTCCCCGAAGTGCTTTTCCATCACCACATCCTGGTCGGCGTCGTACCAGCGGAAGGCCACCCGGTCCGCAAATCGCTGCTCCATGTTCAGCGTCAGCAGCTCATACAGATTTTTCGGTTTATGTAGTTCCATTATCATTTCCCTCTCTATTCTTTAAAAAGCCAGTCTCACGGCCGTAATGCCTTGTGGGAACTTTCCCCACCATGAGACCGGCTTTTTCCGCTAAGATTTAGGACCGCAGCAGCTTGCCAGCAGCGTTGCGGGGCAGGGGCTGGGCCGAGAACTCCACCACCATGTGCTTGTACAGAGGCAGGGTGCGGTTCACCTTGGTAACAAACTCCCGTACAGCGTCCTGCTGGTCCGCCTCGCAGCAGACCACGGCGCAGATGCGCTGGTTCCGCTCGCAGACCCTGCACTCCCGGATGGCAGCGCAGGGAGCCAGCAGCTTTTCCAGCTCCTCGGGGCTCACGTTTTCGCCGCTGCCCAGGATGATCACGTTCTTTTTGCGGCCGGTCAGGTACATATAGCCGTCCGGCTCCACCCGGGCAATGTCGCCGGTGTGGAACCAGCCCTCGGCGTCCAGCACCTCGGCGGTGGCCTCCGGGTCCTTGTAGTAGCCCAGCATCACCGGATCGCCACGCATGCACAGTTCCCCGTCCTCCAGCTTGTACTGGCAGCTGTCGTCCACATGGCCCACGCTGGTCAAGTACTTTTCCTCCTGGGAGGAGTTCCAGGCACCGTCCCCGCAGGTCTCGGTAAGGCCGTACATCTGAGCGATGAAGAAGCCCCGGTCCATCAGGTCCTGGAGCATGGCAGGGTCGAACATAGCTGCGCCGCAGGTCAGCATACGCAGGCCGTTCAGACGCTCCCGTTTGCCTTTCATCACATCATGATAAATGCTCTTCAGCAGCACTGGCACTACAGCCATCACGTCGCTCCGCATGGCCCCCAGGTCCCGATAGAAATATTTCAGGTCGTTGCACAGGTTCACGCAGTGGCCGGTGATGCTCCAGGACACCAGGCTGGTCATGGCCGAAATGTGGAACATGGGCAGGCAGGACAGAGAGCTGAACGCGTCGGTGTTCCAGCCGGTCTGGCTCCGCACATCCTCAAAGGGGGTCAGGAAGGCAGGCATGGCGGTGAACAGGTTCTTCTGAGACAGCATAACGCCCTTGCTGCGGCCAGTGGTGCCGGAGGTGAACATGATAAAGGCCATTGCGCTGAGGTCCGGCACCTCGGTGATGTCCATCGCAGGCTCAAAGGCGGTAAAGGCATCCATGGGCACCAGACGATCCCCGTACGCCTGGCCCAGGGCCGGCTCCAGGCTCATGTACTCGCCGTCATGGAGCACGCACACCGGCTCCACCAGATCCAGCTCGTAGCGGATCTCGTCCCAGTTCTTGCCGGTGTTCAGAGGCACTGCCACAGCTCCGGCCAGCACTGCGCCGTACATACACATCACATAGTGGTAGCTGTTGCGGGCCAAGATGGCCACCCGCTGCCCCAGGGGGTTCGGGGTGCGGCTGCGCAAAAATGCCACGAACCGCCGCAGGTCTGCAGCGTACTGCCGGAAGGGCACCTCCACCACGCCGCCCTTGGCCTCATCATAATAGCGGATACCAATCCGGTCTGCGTAGATCGTTTCCAGATTGTTCAGAGACTGATACAGCGAATGAACCATGTTAGCCTCCACGTCACTGTTTTTTACATTCCTGCAGCCGGGCCCACCCGGGACCGTGCCGCTTTTTCAATTGTGTTCAGTATACAATACCGCCATTGGCAATGCAATACCTTTGCAAGATTTAATTTCCATTTTTGGCAATTAAATCTTGCACATCTTGTTTTTTCCATCCGGCAGCCTGTGCCGTCTGCCCAGAAATTCGTCCCTTCTGCCGGGCTTTTTTATCGGTAAAGACAACAATTGCCACCCGGCGGTGGGCAATTCAAAATTGACAGTGTGCACAAAAAGCATTATACTAGCCTTATATCCTTATAAATGGATCATTTTTTACTGTATGCGCCTGTTGGTCACATGTTTCCGGACGGCGCAAGGAAGGACCCTTTTCATGGAAGGCACCAGACCCAGCACCGTCAACTCCATCGGCATGTTCGACATGCTCAAGGGCGTGGGCATGATCACCATCGTGCTGGCCCACACCGCCGAACTCTACCCCATGCAGATCTCCGGCGGGCTGTCGCTCACGGCGTTTTTCCCGTTCATCTATCGTGAGGCCCTGATGGCGGCCTTTTTCATTGCCAGCGGCTACGGTTTCCGCAAGCGCTCCATCGGCAAGTGCATCCAGCAGCAGCTCAGAGCGCTGCTCAAGCCCTACTGCATCACGGCGGCGTGCACTTCGCTCTTGCATCTGCTGTGCCACTACATGGCGTTCCATTACTTCCCCAGCAGCGTCACCGAGACCCTCAAGGTGGCCGGCGGCTTTCTGCTGGGGCTGCCCCACACCACTACTTATGCCGGGCAGCAGTTCTTTTCCACCGGCCCCATGTGGTATCTGCTCTCGCTGCTGATCGGCTGGGTGCTGCTGGACGCCATCCTGAATATCTTCCCGGAGAAATACACACACTGGGCTGTGCTCGGCATCATGCTGCTGGGCTGGGGCACCACACTGGTGTGGGAGCTGCCCTTCAGCCTTTCGCAGGGGGCCGTGATCGTGCCCTACCTTTACATCGGCTATCTGGCCAAGAAGAACCGCTGGCTGGACAAGCCCCTGCCCCGCCGCACCCTGTACATCCTGCTGGGCGGCACAGCTCTGACCGCTGTGGGAGCTCTGCTTGCCCAGAGCACCGACTGCATCTCCATGGGCGAGTGGACCCTCGGCCCGCTGAGCATCCTGCTGGATGCCGCCACCGGCTTTTTGTTCATCCGCCTGTTCATGCGGCTCAACTGCTTCACTGGCCCCATCGCACAGGGCCTGCAGGCCATCGGCCGCAATTCGCTGAACATCTTCTGCATCCACACGGTGGAGCTTATCGCCATTCCGTGGTATCTGTTCGCGGCTCACTTTACAGACCACCCTCTGCGGGGTATGCTGCTGCAGAACGTGATCGCGTTTACCTCCATCGGGCTGGTGTGCGCCCTGCTGAACCTGCGGCGCAGCTGGATCGTCAAAGCCTCGGCCGCACGGCGGCAGGCCCAGCGGCGCACCCCCGCGCTTTCGCAGCATTGATTTCCCCGGCTGCTGCGGTGCAGCCGTATCCTATAAAACAAGAGGAGAATCCGGTTATGAACAACGATGCCCCCCAGACCCTGGACGCGGCAGGCAGCCGCGTGGCCGAACTGGAACAGCAGCTCCGGCTGTCGGACGAAGGCGTTTCCCGGCTGGCACAGCGGTGCCTGGAGCTGGAGCAGCAGGTGCTGAAATATGAGGCCGTGCTGGCCTCGCAGGGTGCCGACACCGAGCAGGGTGCTCTGCTTCTGCCCCAGCTGTTCTACGACTCCGGCTCCGGTTTTTCGCCCCATGAGTGCCTGACCGTTGCCCCTGACTCCTACGACGAGCTGACCCACGAAGTGTCGGCTGTGTTCGAGTTGCCCGTGGAGGCCAGGGCCCTGCGGCTGGACCCCGGTGAATTTGCCTGCTGCATCACTGATTTTTCCCTCTCAGACGAGCGGCTCAGCTACCACATCCTCAACGGCAACGCCCTGCAGGAGGGCACCATGCTGTTCATGAACATCGACCCCAACCTGACAGTGGAAAGTGCCGTAGGCTTCCCCGCCGGGCTGCGGTTTGCGGTGAAATATCGCTACTATCCCCTGGGCCGCTACCTGCATGAGCAGCCCGGCAAGGCCCTGCTGCGGGCGCTGACCGTGCTCAAGGAAGAGACCGAGGCCGTGTCCCGTCAGGGCACCGAACAGCTGCTGGAGGCAAACGCTGAGATCCAGCAGCTGCGCAAGCAGCTGGCAGAACAGCAGCAGCATCTGGCCGACCTGCAGAACAGCCGGGCCGCCTACGAGGCCTCGCTGGAAAACGTGCTGGCCAGCAGCAGCTGGAAGCTCACGGCACCGCTGCGCAAGCTGCTGGGCCTGTTCCACCGGCATTGAAGGGGGTTCGTACATGTACAGCAGTTACAGCCCCCTGCAGCGCCGCCAGCTGCGGGAACAGACCTATACCGACACCCAGAGCACCTATCTGCTGGTGTACGCCCCGGGCCGCCGCAACGCCCTGACCCTTTCTCTGGCCGAGCAGCTGCACCGCAAGTTCCGGCTGGTGGACCGGCTGGAAGGTGAACTGACCCCCTCCGTGAACGGTGTGCTGCTGGTGAGCGAGGATGTGGAGTGCACCTCCACCGCCCTCACCTATTTTGCAGCCGCCTTGCAGCAGGGGGCTGACCTTGTGGTGTGCGATGCCGTGTTCGGCTACGACGGCGGCAGTGCCCTGTACCAGACCGACCAGCACCTGCCCGGCCAGCGCTGTGCCCTGCTCTCCCGCGCTCTGCTGGACCGCTGCCGCGCGGCGGCCCGCGGCAAAGACGATGTGCTGGAACTGCTGCGGCTGGCAAACCAGCTGGCGCAGAACTGCCGCTGCGTCCCGCAGGCACTGCTGCACTTCCGCCGGGAGCTGTGCGCCGAGGACGTATTCTCGGCCACCGGCAAACGCGCCGTGGTGCTGAGCCATGAACTCACCATGACCGGTGCGCCCATCGTGCTGGTGAGCGCCATCCCGGTGCTGCGCAGTCTTGGCTATGAAGTGGTGGTGCTGGGCCCCTCGGACGAGGGCTCTCTGCCGCTCTTTCTGGAGGCCGGAGCTGCCGTGGTCACCCGCCGCGACTGCGTGACCTCTTCCACCCTGTGGGAGCTGGCTTCCAGCGCAGACTTCGTGCTGGCCAATACGGTGGTGGAAGCCCCTGCCGTGAGCACCCTGAACGGCGGCTTTGTGCCGGTGCTGTGGTGGCTGCACGACGCCTTTGCAGGCTATCCCTTCATCACCCACAAGATCCCCAAGGAGCTGGCCGACAACGTGCACATTGCCGCTGTGGGCTCCCACGCCACCGCCGCCATGCACTCGGTGCGGCCCAAATTCAAGGTGGAGCAGCTGATCTACGGCCTGCCCGACTACGCCCGCGAGAGCTTCCCTCGCTACGACCTGAGCTATGCCGGCGGGCGGCCCCTGTTTGTCACGGTGGGCTCCATGGAGATGCGCAAGGGGCAGGACATCTACTGCGAAGCCATCCGCCTGCTGCCGCCGGAGGTGCGGGAAAAGGCCTCCTTCCTCTTTGTGGGCAAGGCTTCCGACCGGGACGTCTCCGCCCATGTGCACGCCCTGACCGAGCAGTTTCCTCATAATGTGTTCTACCGCAAGCGGCTGGAACGCCCGGAGATCAAGTCGCTGATGGAGCAGTGCACCTGCATTGTGTGCGCTTCCCGCGATGACCCTATGCCCACCTTTGTGACCGAGGGCCTGATCTTCGGCAAGCCTTCCATCGTGTCGGAGCACACCGGCACCGCCGGGCTCATCACGGAAGGGGTGGACGGCTTTGTGTACCGCAACGACGACCCCGTCCAGCTTTCCAAAGTGCTGGCCCATGCCATTGAGCACCCCGACCAGCTGGCCGCTATGAAGGCCGACTGCCGCAAGCTCTACGAGCGCTACTACACCAACGAAGCCTATGTCTCCACCCTGGTCCGTCTGATCCGGGAGCTGACCGAGTCCCGCTAAGCCTTTTGTTTTATTCTTGTTAAATTCAACGCCTCGGAAAATCCGTGTGATCTTCCGGGGCGTTTTTGCGCGCAGTGTGTCAAAACAAGCTGCAATATTTGTCCGTTTCTTTCCGTTCCGGACATCTTTTTTATCATCCGGGCCGGATTGCACAAGAAAATTCGGCTTCCGTTCACAAAGACGGGCGGCGGCTGTGCTATACTTTTAAAAAAGTTTCATCCTGTCTGAAAGGAGTCCCTGCCCTCATGAACCAATCTGCCGCCTCTCAGCCTTCCCGCAAAAAGGCCGTGTTTTCCCTGCTGACCCTGCTGGCGCTCACCTGCGTGATCGTGCTCATCTTCCGGGATCACTGGGCCGAGATCACCGCCGCCCTTGCCCAGCTGAACCTGTGGCAGGTGCTGGTGGTACTGGCGCTGGGCATCAGCTACCCGCTGCTGGAGGGCTGTGTCTCCTATGTCATCGTGCGGGGGCGGCTGCCCGGCTTCACCCTGCGGCAGGGCATCGACAACGCTTGGTGCGGCACCTTTGGCAACGTGGTCACCCTGGGCGCGGGTGCCGTGCCGGTGCAGACCTGGTATCTGCATCAGGCAGGGCTGGACATTGGCCCCGGCGTGGGCCTGATGACCCTGCAATATGTGTTCCACAAGACCACGGTGCTGCTGTACGCCACCGTGATGCTGCTGCTCCAGCACAAATGGCTGGCCGCCAACACCACCGGCGTGCTGAAATATCTGCCCATGGCATATGCTGTGGTAGCGCTGGTGATCGTGGCGCTGGTGCTGGTGTGCGTGTCGCCGCTGGTGCAGAATCTGGCCCGCTGGGCACTGGGCTTTTTGCCCAAGACCGAAAAATGGCAGCAGCGCCGGGCCGACTGGCTGGAGCAGCTGGATGTACTGGGCACCGAGAGCCGCCTGCTGCTGGCCGACAAGGCCCGCTGTGTGCAGATCTTTGCCCTGCAGGCGCTCAAGCTGTTTTTGCTGTTCTGCCTGCCGTGGCTGTGCATCCGGTTCATGCAGCTGTCCCCGCTGAGTTTTGCGCGGGTGCAGCTGCTCACCAGCCTGATGCTGTTCGTCTCCAACGCCCTGCCCAACGTGGCAGGCATGGGCTCCATCGAGACCGCCTTTCTGCTGCTGTACAGCAGCTTTTTGCCTTCCGGTGAGGTGATGAGCGTGCTCATGCTCTACCGCATCGCCAGCTATTATTTCGTGTTTGCCGCCAGCGCCATGGGCTTTTTCCTCGCCCAGCGGCGTCTGACCCGGACACCGCCAAAGGAGGCGTGACTCTTTATGAAGAACAAGAGCATCCTGTACCGGTTCGGCCTTGTGGTGCTGGTGGTGCTGCTTCTGGTGCTCATCCTGCCTTCCAGCAAGATCGACCTTGCATCAAAGATCAGCGCCAGCACACAGGCCAGTGTCCGGGCGGAGCACCAGCAGAATTTTGCCAGCTCCAACGAAATGGAGTTCGAGGTTTATTCCAGTTCGGATGAGATCTATCAGAACATTTCGGAAGTGCTTTCCGGCGTGCGCTGTGTCAGACGGCTCAGCCAGAACTATTCCTCCTACTCCCACGAATTTCCGGTGGATTCCATCACCGTGAGCTATTACGATGACGCCGAGCAGCATCAGCTGCTGCTTACCGTCTATTCCGACGGGGTGTGCATCCTGAACAATGCCTTTGTCTCGGTCAAATACCCCGGCGGCGGGGCCGCAGAGCTGTATCAGGCGCTTGCGGAGATCGTGGAATAAATCGTTCCTTTTCTATATAAAACAAAAATCGGGGCGTGCAGGTGGTCAAGCTGCACGTCCCGTTTTTGTTTTCTTTGCACGCGATGCGGTACCAATCACACCGAATGCCGCGCCGGAGGCCGCAGAGCAAACCATGCTGCAGCTTCCTTTTGAAAAAGAGAATGGAATGGAGGAATTGGCGTTTGCGCAGCAATGAAAGCCCCAGTGAGGCTTTTAAGCCACAAGGTGGTCTTGCGCAAGCAAGATGGAGTGGCCTCGCCACGACAAACCTGACGTCCGATATAGCTTAACCGCTATAGCAGACTTGAGTTTTGCGCAGAAGCATTGCAGGTACCTCTGCTGTTCTGGTGCAACGCGTTTCAAGTGGTTAGGTTCATCTAACCTCGTTGCGAGAACAGAATACCATACGCAGTTAGTCTTGTCAACCCTTATTTGAAAATTTTCCGGAACTTTTTTGCAGTAAAGTTTTTTCTGCCCGATTCGTGCACCCTGTACAGACACAGCCGGCTAAGCCTGTGCAAAATCCACCAGTTTCCTCTTGCTTTTGACCGGCATCTTTGTTATTATAGTTCATGCAGCACTGCAACTCCACATCTCGCCGCTGCTTTTTGGCAGCCGGGCGGTTCTCAAGGGTGCAGTGTGTCCAAGGAGGCGCTTTGACAAATTTTTGTTCAGAGCTGCTCCGATCAGTCCGCCCCCAGAAAGCCGCCAACAAGGAGCGGCTTTTCAAAGGCTCAATAGTTAGGCTATGCTAACCAACGCATAGAATGGAGCAAGGAGGTTCCAATGATCAATTTTGAACAGTGGGAAGGCTTTGAGGGCCGCATCTGGAAAGAGGAAGTCAATGTGCGCGACTTCATCCAGAAGAACTACACCCCGTATGACGGCGACGAGAGCTTTCTGGCCGGCCCCACCGAGGCGACCGACAAGCTGTGGGGTGCCCTGCAGAAGCTGCAGAAGGCCGAGCGCGCCAAGGGCGGCGTGCTGGACATGGAGACCGAGGTCGTCTCCGGCCTGACCGCCTACGGCCCCGGCTACATCGACCCCGAGCTGAAGGACCTCGAGAAGGTCGTCGGCCTGCAGACCGATAAGCCCCTGAAGCGCGCCTTCATGCCCTACGGCGGCATCAAGATGGCGGAGCAGGCCTGCACCACCTACGGCTACCAGCCCAGCGAGAAGCTGCACGAGATTTTCACCAAGTACACCCGCACCCATAATCAGGCCGTGTTCGATGCCTACACCCCCGAGATGAAGAAGGCCCGCCACAGCCACATCGTCACCGGCCTGCCCGACACCTATGGCCGCGGCCGTATCGTCGGCGACTACCGCCGCGTGGCGCTGTACGGCATCGACTACCTCATCAAGGCCAAGCAGAACGACTTTGCCAACTGCGGCGACGGCACGATGACCGAGGAGGTCGTCCGCCAGCGCGAGGAAATCTCTATGCAGATCTCCGCCCTGAAGGGCATGAAGGAGATGGCTGCTGCCTACGGCTTCGACATCTCCCAGCCCGCCGCCAACGCAAAAGAGGCCGTCCAGTGGCTGTACTTCGGCTATCTGGCCGCCATCAAGACCCAGAACGGCGCTGCCATGTCCGTTGGCCGTGTGTCCACCTTCCTGGACATCTACATCCAGCGCGATCTGGACAACGGCACCCTGACCGAGAGCGAGGCCCAGGAGCTGATCGACCACATGGTCATGAAGTTCCGTATGGTCAAGTTCGCCCGCATCCCCAGCTACAACCAGCTGTTCAGCGGCGACCCCGTCTGGGCGACCCTCGAGGTCGGCGGCATCGGCATGGATGGCCGCTCCATGGTCACCAAGAACGACTTCCGCTTCCTGCATACGCTCGAGAACATGGGCCCCGCCCCCGAGCCGAACATGACGGTGCTGTATTCCAGCGCCCTGCCCAAGACCTTCAAGGACTATGCGTCTAAAATCTCCATCGACACGTCCAGCGTCCAGTACGAGAACGACGACGTCATGAAGCCTGTCTGGGGCGATGACTACTCCATCTGCTGCTGCGTTTCCGCCACCCAGACCGGCAAGGAGATGCAGTTCTTCGGCGCACGTGCGAACCTCGCCAAGTGCCTGCTCTACGCCATCAACGGCGGCGTCGATGAGAAGCTCGGCGAGCAGGTCGGCCCCGCTTACGCCCCCATCACCGCCGAGTACCTCGACTACGGCGAGGTCACGGCCAAGTACGACGTCATGATGGACTGGCTGGCCGGGCTGTATGTCAACATCCTGAACCTCATCCAGTATATGCACGACAAGTACTACTATGAGGCTGCCGAGATGGCCCTGATCGACACCGATGTCCGCCGCACCTTCGCTACCGGCATTGCCGGCTTCAGCCATGTGGTCGACTCCCTGTCCGCCATCAAGTACGCCAAGGTCAAGTGCATCCGCAACGAGCAGGGCCTCGTCACCGATTACGAGATCGAGGGCGACTTCCCGAAGTACGGCAACGATGATGACCGCGCCGATGACATCGCCGTCGAGCTGCTGCGCAGCTTCCTCGAGAAGATCAAGCGCCGCCACACCTACCGCAACTCCGAGGCTACCACCTCGATCCTGACCATCACCTCCAACGTCGTCTACGGCAAGGCCACCGGCGCTATGCCCGATGGCCGCAAGGCGTACACCCCGTTTGCCCCCGGCGGCAACCCGAGCTACGGCGCCGAGACCCACGGCCTGCTGGCGTCCCTGAACTCCGTTGCCAAGCTGCCCTACCACTGGGCACTGGACGGCATCTCCAACACCCAGACCATCAACCCCGATGCGCTGGGCCACAGCGAGGACGAGCGCGTCACCAACCTGGTGCAGGTCATGGACGGCTACTTTGACCAGGGTGCCCACCACCTGAACGTCAACGTCTTTGGCGTGGAAAAGCTGCTGGACGCCATGGAGCACCCCGAGAAGGAGGAGTACGCCAACTTCACCATCCGTGTCTCCGGCTACGCGGTCAAGTTCATCGACCTGACCAAGGAGCAGCAGCTCGACGTTATCGCACGTACCTGCCACAAGGTCCTGTAATTTTGTAAGCAGAATAGGGCCCGCAGCCGCGGCTGCGGGCCTTTTTGTGGTATACTGTGTTATACCGCCCGGTAGGGGCCGGGCATGCCCGGCCCGCAGGTTTACGCAAGCTACCCGTTCACGTTTTACAGCACCCCTTTTCAAATTGCATTGTAGGGAGGGCTCTTGACCCCTCCGCGGAGGCCAGAGGGCTGGCCGCCCTACAAGCGCCCGCAAAAGGAATGCGTAGGGGAGGGATTTATCCCTCCCGGGACGTGTGCGGCAGCCGCGGGGCGTCGAGGATGCCGCCCCCTACCAATTCATTTTCCCGATAAACGGAGGCAAACTTATGTCCGAAACTCTAGGCTACATCCATTCTGTTGAAACCTTCGGCCTGGTCGACGGGCCGGGCGTGCGGTATATCATCTTTTTGCAGGGCTGCGCCATGCGCTGCCAATACTGCCATAACCCCGAGACCTGGGCGTTTACGAAGGACACCGCCAGCACCCCGCAGGAGGCATTTGCTGCCGCCTACCGCTACCGCAACTACTGGCGCGGCAACGGCGGGCTAACCATCAGCGGCGGCGAACCGCTTTTGCAGCTGGACTTTGTCAGCGAGGTGTTCCGTCTGGCCCGCGCCAAAAAGGTGCAGACCGCGCTGGACACCAGCGCCCAGCCCTTTGCGCCCGACAACGCCGAATGGATGGCCCGCTTTGACCGTCTGCTGGAAAACACCGACCTCGTCATTTTGGATTTAAAGGAAATTGACGACGAGAAGCACAAAAAACTGACCGGCCACAGCAACAAAAACATTCTGGCCATGGCACAGTATGTGGCGGCCAGGGGCGTGGACCTCTGGGTCCGCCATGTGCTGGTCCCCGGCCTGACCGATGACGCCGACGGCCTGCGGCAGCTGGATGCCTTTATTAAAACGCTGCCCACCGTGCGCCGCGTAGAAATTCTGCCCTACCACACGCTGGGACTGTTCAAGTGGCAGAACCTCGGTATCCCGTACCCGCTGGACGGCGTGCGCGTACCCACGGCGGAGGAGGTCGAAACCGCGGAGCAGCTTTTGCATGTGCGCGATTATCCCGATGCACCCAAGGGCAGCAACGCAAAATAATTTCTACAAAAATACTGGGAATTATTTTGGGAAAATGCTTGACATCCCTGCTGCAATATGGTAAAGTATATGCGTGGTTAGCGTCTACTAACCATAACCAACCTCGAACCGTCAACCGGCTGTTTGCCTCTCCGGTGCGGTTCCTGCCAATAACAGGCTGCGCCTCCGTTTTGGCGTTTTGCTCTGCGCCTTTTTAGCGGTCTGCTTATTGCGTTTTGCCCCCATCGTTCTCTGCTCCGGACGGTGGGGAATTTTTTTGTGCGAAGCGCAAAAAATCGCAGCATCACGGCCACGGGAAACGCTGCCGCCCCTTTTGCGGTTTGTATGTAGGGCGGGGTGCCCTCACCCCGCCGCGGGGCGTCGGGGACGCCGCTCCCTACAGTGGCGAACCGCGAACTTTCCCGCTATGGCAGACGTCCGCGGCGGCCTGTGGGCAGGCCGCCCTACGCATCGCCCGCAAAAAGGTCATCCCTCCCGGGACTATTGCAACCCTGTAGGGGCCGGGCATGCCCGGCCCGCGGCCTGACGAAAGCGCCCGTCTGCGGGAACCACCCCGGGCGGATATAGAATCCGCCCCTACGGGAAATCGCTGCCGCCCCTTTTGCGGTTTGTATGTAGGGCGGGGTACCGCGGGCGTACATCCCGCAAACCTATCTTTCAACAACAACCGCCGCCCGCCGTGGAAAACTTCCCCGGCGGGCGGCGGTTTATTGCGCGTACATAGAATTTACTTGCTGATCCTGTCGATCACGGCCAACTCGTCGGGCGTGAACGTCGTGTGCTCCACGGCCTTGATGTTGTCCAGAATCTGCTGCGTTTTGGAGGCACCGATCAGAACCGTTGTGACCTCGTCGTGGTGCAGCAGCCAGGCAAGGGCCATCTCGGCCAGGGTCTGACCGCGCTGCCGGGCAAGGTCGTTGAGGGCGCTGATCTGCGCAAGGCGCTCCGGCGTGATGTCCTTCTCCTTCAAGAACCGCCCGTCGGTGTGGACGCGGCTGTCGGCGGGGATGCCGTGCAGATAGCGGTCCGTCAAAAGCCCCTGCGCCAGCGGGCTGAAGGTGATGATGCCCTTGTGCAGCTTCGCAGCGGTATCCTTTAACCCGTTGTGCTCAATCGTGCGGTCAAAGATCGAATACCGGTTCTGGTTGATGACGAACGGTACATGCAGCTCGTCCAGAATGGCCGCGGCCTTTTCCAGCGTCGGGCCGTCGTAGTTGGACAGACCGGCGTACAGCGCCTTGCCGCTGCGCACGGCCTGCGCCAGTGCGCCCATCGTCTCCTCCAGCGGGGTGTTGGGGTCCATGCGGTGGTGGTAGAAAATATCCACATAGTCCAGCCCCATGCGCTGCAGGCTCCGGTCCAGGCTGGCCAGCAGATACTTGCGGCTGCCCCAGTCGCCGTAGGGGCCGTCCCACATCAGGTAACCGGCCTTGGTGGAGATGATCAGCTCGTCGCGGTAGACGCCGAGGTCGTCCCGCAGAATTTTACCAAAATTCCGCTCGGCAGCGCCCGGCTCAGGGCCGTAGTTGTTGGCAAGGTCAAAGTGGGTGATGCCGTGGTCAAACGCCGTGCGGCAGAGCGCGCGCATATTCTCATACGGGGCGGTGTCACCGAAATTATGCCACAGCCCCAGCGAGACAGCGGGCAGCATAAGGCCGCTGGCCCCGCAGCGGCGGTAGGGGATGACCTGATAGCGGTTTTGTGCGGCTTGGTACATGGGGAAAGCCTCCTTTGCTTTTCTTTCATTATAATATCCGCGGCGGGTGCAGACAATGTGAAAGCTGCACAAAAAGCAACATCAAAATTCGACACTTGACATAAATCCGATTTCGGACTATACTGGAATCCGAAATCGGATTTTAAAGAGGAAAGAGAATGGAAGAAAAGAAATCCCAGGCCCGCGCCCTGCTGGACAAAACGAACCGCCAGTTCAATGAGTGCAACGCCTTGTACCACGCGGCGGCGCAGCGGTGCGGCCTGTCGGACGCAGCGTTCTGGACGCTGTATGCGCTGGTGACGTCGTGCGAGCCGCTGACCCAGAACCGCATTGCGGCGGACTGGGGCATCCCCAAGCAGACGCTGAACTCCGCCGTGGCGGCCATGGTCAAAAAGGGCCTGCTGGCGCTTTGCCCGGGAAAAGGAGCCCACAGCGGAAAGATCGTGACCCTGACCGCCGAGGGCCGTGCGCTGGCCGAGCGCACCGTCGTGCCGGTCATCGCCGCCGAGGAAAAGGCCATCCGCGCCTTTGGCCTTGCAAGCGCCGAGGAAATGCACCGTCTGGCGCAGCGGCATCTGGAATGCCTGCAGCGGGAGTTTGAAACGATAAGCGCCTTCCCCTGAGGGGGAAGGTGGCCGAGGCCCCGCCCGAGGCCGGATGAGGGTGAACCTGCCGGAATTTCCCGCTAAAGGGATATAACGGCAAACTTTGCCCTCATCAGTCGCCTTCGGCGACAGCTTCCCCCGCGGGGGAAGCCTTTGAAAACGCGCAAAAACAGGAGCATTTATGTCAAAATCAAACCAGATCCAGCTGTCCGACCACTTTACCACGGGGCGGCTGCTGAAATTCACGGCGTCGCCCATTATCATGATGATCTTCACGTCGATCTACACGATTGTGGACGGCTTCTTTGTCTCGAACTGCGCGGGCAAAACGGCGTTCACGGCGCTGAACCTCATTTACCCCTATCTCCAGATGCTGGGCTGCCTCGGCTTTATGATCGGCACGGGCGGCAGTGCGCTGGTCGCCATGACGCTGGGCATGGGCGATGAGAAGCGCGCAAACCGGCTGTTCAGTATGCTGGCCGTTGCGACTGTGGGCATCGGCGCGATTTTCAGCGCCATCGGCCTGGCACTGCTGCGGCCCGTGGCGCTGCTGCTGGGCGCAACGCCCGAGCTGCTGTCCAGCTGTCTGCTGTACGGCCGCATTTTGCTGACATTCCAAACGGCGTTCATGCTGCAATATCTGTTCCAGAGCTTCTTTATTGCCGCGGAAAAGCCCAAGCTGGGCCTGTTCTTCACGGTGGCGGCGGGCGCGACCAACATGGTGCTGGACTTCGTGCTCGTCGGCGTGGCGGGTCTTGGGCTGGCCGGTGCGGCGTCGGCGACGGTCATCAGCCAGATGGTCGGCGGTGTGGCGCCCATTTTCTACTTTGCTAAGCGCCGTCCCGGCTGCCGCCTGTATCTCACAAAGCCGCTGTTCAGCCTGCGGGAGCTGTTCAAAGCCTGCACCAACGGCATCAGCGAGCTGATGACGAATATCTCGATGTCGCTGGTCGGTGCGCTGTACAACATGCAGCTGCTCAAGCTGTTCGGCGCGGACGGCGTTGCGGCCTACGGCGTGCTTATGTATGTGGGCTTTGTGTTCGCGGCGGTGTTCATCGGCTATTCTCAGGGCACAGCGCCCATTGTCAGCTACCACTTCGGCGCGGACAATAAGGACGAACTGAAAAACCTGCTGCGCAAAAGTGCGGGCATCATTGCGGTGGCCGGTGTGGCAATGCTGACTTCCAGTGAGCTGCTGGCCGAGCCGCTGGCCAAAATCTTCGTCGGCTACGATGCGGGGCTGCTGGCACTGACGACCCACGGCATGAAGCTGTACTGCATCAGTTTTATCCTGTCAGGCTTCAACATCTTCGGCTCAGCGTTCTTCACGGCGCTGAACAACGGCACAGTGTCGGCGGCTATCTCCTTCCTGCGCACGCTGCTGTTCCAGGTCGTGTCCATCCTGACCCTGCCGCTTATCATCGGCGTGGACGGCATCTGGCTTGCGGTAGTTGCCGCCGAGGCCATGGCGCTGGTATGCACCGGAGGATTTGTTGTGAGAGGGAGAAAGAAGTATGGGTATCTGTAAATAAAAAAGAGGGCGCGAAAGCGTCCTCTTTTTTGCGTCTCTAAGGCTTCCCCCTCGGGGAAAGCTGCCGCCCGCAGGCGGCTGATGAGGGCAGGGCTTGCCATTGCATCTCGTGAATGGGTAATTGCGGCACACTCGCCCCTCATCCGGCCTCGGGCGGGGCCTCGGCCACCTTCCCCCGCGGGGGAAGGCAACTTGGCTTATTCCTCCTCCTCATCCTCCAAAATCTCCTGCGCGACCTCGCCGCGGCTCATGCGGGTGTCCATGGCGCGCTTTTCGATCAGGCGGTGGGCGTCGGTCTCGGTGTAGCCTTTTTTCTCAATCAAATAGCACTTTGCGCGGTCCACCAGCCGCAGCTGGGCGATTTTGTCCAGCAGCTTTGCGTTCTCGGTCCGCAGCACGGCCAGGCGCTTGTAGCTGCTGGCCGCGATCTGCACGGCCTGCCGGAACTGTGCGCCGGTGAACGGCTTGGCCAGCACAAGCACGCCGAAATCCTGCAGTTTATCCGCGATCTGCTCCGCGGTGCCGGTCTTGGCCAGAAGGATGACGCCTGCGTCGGTCTTTTCCACGGCGTCGGTGCCCAGCTCGTGGCCGAACTCATCGGGCAGGGGCGTGTTGATGATGACGACCTCAAAGTCGTTGGTATCCATGCGGCGGCGCGCTTCGCCGCCGCTGGCGACAATCGTGGGGCGGGTATAGCCCAGCTCTCCGATATGCCGCGCCAGATATTCATTGGCGTTGTTCCCCGCCGAAACGATCAGGGCTTTTGCCATAGGCTGCCCTCCCTTCCTGATAATTTACGATGAAGCTTTCGGGCAGGCCGCCCTACGTACTCCCGTAAAATCAAATGATCAGGAAGCTGTGCGCTCTTTCCCAGCTCTCGGTGTCGGGGGCACCCTCGGCGTCGTGGCAGAGCTGGGTCTGGTACTCAAAGTACTTGTTCATCAGGGCAACGGGCAGTTCGCGGCTGATAAACTCGCTCTGCCCGGCCACGGTGATGGCCTCGCGCAGGGTGCGGGGCAGGCTGTCCAGACCCGCCGCGGCGCTGGGATGGAACAGGTTGCGGTTCACGGCCTCGGGCAGGGGCAGGCTGTGCTCGATGCCGTCGAGACCGGCGGCCAGGATCAGGCCGATGACCAGATACGGGTTGCCCGCGGGGTCGGGCCCGCGCAGCTCAACGCGGCAGAACTCGCCGTGGGCGCTGGGCAGACGCACGAGCTGGCTGCGGTTCTGGCGGCTCCAGCTCACGTACAGCGGGGCCTCGTTTGCGCCCAGGCGCGCGTAGGAGTTGGGCACAGGGTTGCAGAACGCCGTCAGCTCCCGCGCGTGGGCCAGGATGCCCGCCACAAAATGTCCGGCCTCGCTGTCGGGCGTAAAGGCACCGTCAAACAGGTTCTTGCCGTCCCGCAGCAGCGAGACATTGACATGCAGACCGCTGCCCGGCTGGTTGGCCAAAGGCTTGGGCATGAAGCTGGCAAACAGACCGTTGCGGGCCGCAATGGCCTTGACGGTGCTCTTGAAGGTGTTCAGATTGTCGGCGGATTTCAGCGCCGTCGTGTAGCGGAAGCAGACCTCGTTCTGGCCGTGGCCGCTCTCGTGGTGGCTGTGCTCGGGGTGCAGGCCCATTTCCTCAATGGCAAAGCAGATCTCCCGGCGGATGTTCTCGCCCTTGTCCAGCGGCGGGATGTCAAAATAGCCGCCTATGTCCAGCGGAATGCGGGTCGGGTTGCCGTGCTCGTCGGTCTCGAACAGGTAGAACTCGCACTCGCAGCCGACGTTGCAGACAAGGCCCATGGCGCGGGCACGCTTGATGACGGATTGCAGGTAGCCGCGGCAGTTGCCCTCAAACGGCTTGCCGTTGGGCAGGGTGATGTCGCAGTACATGCGGATGACGCGGCCCTCGGTGGGGCGCCACGGCAGCACGGTGGCGGTGTCCGGGTCCGGCCAGAGCACAAGGTCGCTCTCCTCGACGTTCATGAACCCGGCGATGGACGACCCGTCGAAGCTGACACCCTCGGCAAAGGCGCGGGGCAGCTCACTGGCAAAAAGCGAAACGTTTTTCTGGTTGCCGAAAATATCGCAGAATGTCAATTTTGCGAACTTAACATCGTTGTCCTCAACAAAATTGAGAATGTCCTGTGCGGTGCGTTTCATAGGAACCTCCTGTAAAAGCCTTCCCCCAAGGGGGAAGCCGCAGATACTCGAAAGGCCCACCTTGAGCGGGCGGGCCTTTCGAGCTGGTGTAAGAAATAGGAAAAGGAGAATGGCGATTGTAAAAGGGTGTAACCTTACACCCGGCTGCGTCTTCACTGTGCGGGGCGGGGGCGCGGCCAGTAAGGAAAATGGCGTGATGTGGGCGGGCTGTTGCTTGCGGGGAAACAACCCAACCCGTAGGGGCGCATTCTATATGCGCCCGTCAACCGGCAGCCCCTTGCGGGCGGATACGGGAGCCGCCCCTACAAAAAGCGCGGGAGAAAATTACTCGGTATAGAACAGCATACGGCTGTAGCAGGGCAGGGGCCAGTAATCCTCATCGACGATGCTCTCGGCCTCGTCGGCGGCGGCACGCAGGGCATCCATCGCGGGGATGACCTCGTCGTGGAAGGCGTGTGCCTTGGCGGCCTCGTCGTCCATGGCGCTGACCTTGTCGGTAGCGGCCTGCAGGGCATCGGTGGCGTCGGACATCTCGTCGGTGTACTTGCTCAGGGCGGTCAGGACCTTCGTCTCGGCCTTGGTGGAGATGCCCTCCACAGCGGCGGTCTTGGCGGCGGCTGCGCCGGCGACCTCGCCCATGTAGGCGGTGGCGGCGGGGATCAGCTGCTTGTTGGCGATCTTGAGCATCGTGCGGGCCTCGATGTTGAGGATCTTGGAGTAGTGCTCCATCTCGACCTCGTAGCGGCTCAGCATCTCGGTCTTGGTCAGGACGCCGAACTCCTCCATCAGGGCAATGTTCTTCTCGTCCTTCAGCGCGATCATCGCGTCGGGGGTGCACTTGCGGTTCGGCAGGCCGCGGCGCTCGGCCTCGACCTCCCATGCCTCGCTGTAGCCGTTGCCGTTGAAGATCACGCGGCGGTGCTCGTTCAGCGTCTTTTTGACCCAGGCGGCAGCCGCGCACTCAAAGTCGGCGGCACCGGCGGTCTCGGCCACGAACTCCTTCAGGCTCTTGGCGACGGCGGCGTTCAGGATCGTGTTCGCGTCGGACAGGTTCTCGGCGGAGCCGGGCATACGGAACTCAAACTTGTTGCCGGTGAAGGCGAACGGAGAGGTACGGTTGCGGTCCGTGGTGTCCTTGCTGAACTTGGGCAGGACATCAACGCCTAGGTCCATCTTCATCTTGACGGGGCCGGCATAGGGGGAATCGGTGCAGATGGCATCGATAACGGCCTCCAGCTCCTCACCGACGAAGATGGAAATGATGGCCGGGGGTGCCTCGTTGGCGCCCAGACGGTGATCGTTGCCCGGGGTGGCGACGGAGGTGCGCAGCAGGTCGGCGTAATCGTCAACGGCCTCGATGACTGCGGACAGGAACACCATGAACTGCAGGTTTTCCATCGGGGTGTCGCCGGGGTCCAGCAGGTTCTCGTGCTTGGTGCCGAGGGACCAGTTGTTGTGCTTGCCGCTGCCGTTGACGCCCTCGAACGGCTTCTCATGCTGCAGGCAGACCAGACCGTGCTTGTCGGCGATCTTCCTCATCATCTCCATCGTCAGCAGGTTGTGGTCGATGGCGACGTTGGTGGTGTCGTAGATGGGGGCCAGCTCATGCTGGCAGGGGGCGACCTCGTTGTGCTTGGTCTTGGCGGGCACGCCCAGCTTCCACAGCTCCTGGTCCAGGTCCTTCATGAACTCGGAGACG
>OLQD01000626.1_pt1 | contig 33153 bp, 18 predicted proteins | sample 1672841 | NCBI WGS metagenome assembly OLQD01 (sample SAMEA3136729, study PRJEB25190) | human gut metagenome | biome: human gut; feature: human-associated habitat; material: faeces | place: Austria | collected 2013 | reverse complement strand
TTAAACAATACAAGCACAAGACAACTGATTTGATAAGGCAACTGGAAAACGGCGGAGAAGGTCGATTATATATTGTCACAAATGTATCATGATTCACCCGACGGGTTACAGGGTAACGAGGATTGCGGGCAGATGTCTTCGTGGTATGTGTTTTCGTCCTTAGGTTTTTATCCGGTCAATCCTTCTAATGGAATCTATGTTTTCGGCAGACCGATTTTTGATAAGGTCGCTTTGAAATTGCCAGAAAATAAGGTGTTTGAAATAAGGACGGTCAATAATTCAAGAGAGAACAAATATATTCAGTCGGTTCAGTTGAACGGTCGACCGTATGATAAGTCTTATATCTCTCATGCCGATATAGTGAATGGGGGAACATTGGTTATTACAATGGGAAATAAACCGAATAAGGATTTTGGGACGAATATGGATTGTCGTCCGAAATCCGCTATTAAATAAAGTGTTATTAATAATTTAAAGTTTTAATGTCATGGAAAAGAATGATTACAAAAAGATTGTAGTATCTTGTTTTTGCAGCATGATGCTGGTTTCGAGTGCTTGGGCACAGGAAAGTGATTTGTATGCCGGAGGTACTGGGTCAAAGTCAGATCCCTATTTGATTGAGACGGAAGCTCAGTTTGATGCTGTACGCGAGAATCGGGGCTCCTATTTTAAATTGATGGCCGATTTGGATTTTGCTTCTTATGAAAAAGAAGGCGGTTGGTGGCCGTTAGGAGAATGGGGAAGCGGAGATGGTTCGGACCAACGTTTTAGCGGTACGTTTGATGGTAATGGGCATAAGATTTCCAATTTGATGGCTAAGCATGGAGATGATACCGGTGCGCATGATATGAGTGTTTTCGGCGTTGTTGACGGTGGTACGATTAGAAATTTATTGCTTGATAATGTGACTGTCATTGGTGGCGGGCGTTTAGGTATCTTGACGGGATTAACTCGTAATGCTACGATTGAGCAAGTGGGAGTTATCAACAGTTCTTGTTCGAACATTGGAACAGGTTCTAATTCCATCGGCCTCGTTGGGCCTTGTGCCGGTACTACTGTAATCACAGACTGTTATACGGCCGATTGTAATGTAATGGCTAAGTCTACTGATGGTGAGACCGGGGATGCCGTAGGTGGAATCGTTAGTTCTGGAAATGCCACAGTGATGTATTGTTATTCGACTTCTACTATCGAAGGTAAAACCAATGTCGGTGGTATTGTCGGTGCTAATGATGGTGGCGCGGTTATTTCCTGTTTGTCTTTGAACAAGGATATTATAGGCGAAGTCGAAGTGACACATCGTGTTGTAGGAAAGAGAAACGGTGGAGATGTTTCTGATAATTATGCGCACTCTTCGGTTTTATTGAATGGTCAAGCCGTAACAGAGGGAACGGGAATCGATACCGATAATGGAGAAACGGTAGAGGAACTGACCGAATCGTTTTATGCAGACGATATGGGTTGGGATTTTGATGAAATATGGACAATAGATCCCACTATTTCTCCTTATCCGGTATTTAAATGGCAAACAAGCACAAGTGGAGTTACAAATGTCGAAAAAGCCGCTTATAACGTTTATGTGACTACCGACGGTATCCGAGCAGAAGGTTTGAATGGAAATGAAATGATCTATGTCTATACGACGAATGGTGTGTTGGTGGCTAAACAAATAGCTGAAAATACAATAGAGAATATTTCTTTGACCGGGAAAGGTATCTATGTAGTCAATATCGTTTCAACCGGAGCTTCCCAAGCATTTAAGGTTGTAAAATAAAAAATCAAATAGGAGAGGATTCGCTTAGTCGGTCCTCTCCTTTCCTCTCTTTTTAAAATTCTAAAATTGCAATTGCTTGTTAAGGAAATGGTTGAATAACAATAATCTAACAGGACGCATGAAAAAAAACAATTTCTTTTATATGGAAAAGGCGGTTTCAATGCTTTCCCATTATTCTCATTCATTCCTATTTTTATTTTTTGTTGTGGTAGGCTGCGCTACGGTTTTGGCAGAAAATGATCGACAGCAGAAAATTTCAGGGGTAGTGAGGGATCAGTCCGGGGAACCTTTACCCGGGGTTAATGTCGTAATGGTGGGAACTAAAACCGGTACGATGTCGAATATAGACGGTGTTTTCAATTTGAATGTATCTGGTGACAAATTGGACAAAGCGGAATTGAAATTCTCATTGATCGGCTTTGCTTCGAAAAATGTTGCCTTGAAGGGAAAAACCGTAGTGAATGTGACTTTAAGTGAAGATGACCAGATATTAGATGAAGTAGTGGTCGTAGGTTACGGCACACAGAAAAAAGCTACTTTAACAGGAGCAGTCAGTACGATAGGAACAGATGAACTGACCGTTACACCCACTTCGAATGTCCAAAATATGTTGGCCGGTAAATTGCCGGGTGTACGTATTCAACAACGTACGGGAGAGCCGGGTAGTTATGATGCCAAGATGGATATCCGTGGATTGGGTACTCCTTTGGTCGTTATTGATGGTGTCGTAAGAGAGGTGTCAGATTTCCAGCGGTTGGAAGCTAACGATATCGAGAGCGTGTCTGTATTGAAAGACGCATCTGCCGCTATTTACGGTATGCGTGCATCGAATGGCGTGTTATTGGTGACGACTCGTAAGGGTGAGAGCGGTAAAACCCGAATTGATTATACCGGAAGTTTCGGTTTCCAGAATCCGTCGGGCTTGCCTGATGTTTTGGATGCTGCTCAATATGCCGAGCTTGTTCGTGAAGCTGATAGAAATATGGGTAGAGGTATTAATACCACTTTCACGGAAGAAGATGTAGCTCGTTTCCGCCGGGAGGGAGGAACCGACTGGTATGATTTGGCTATGAAAAATTTGGTTCCTCAAACCCATCACAATGTGACAGCCAGCGGAAGCGGGAAACGTACACAATATTTCCTTTCTTTTGGTTACTATGGCGAAGACGGTATTTGGAAAACCGGCGATTTAAATTACCATCGTTATAATATCCGTTCCAATTTGAGTTTCGATGTTACAAAAGATTTGAAAGCCGAATTGTTGATCGGTGCGATGTCCGATGAAAAGAATCAACCTTATAAAGATACTTGGGAACAGTTCAAAGCTATTTGGATGCTTAAACCTACGGAAACTCCGTATGCCAATAATAATGAGAGTTTTCCTAATGACGTGATGTATGGTTTGAATCCGCTTATGATTACCGATGCCGATCAATCCGGTTATAAGCGTAGGATAAACCGAACCTTGAATACTACATTTACATTGACTTATAAAGCTCCTTTTTTGAAAGGATTAAGTGCTAAGTTTTTGTATGCTTATGATTATAAGAACTATCAACAGAAAGAATTTCAAAAACAATATACATTATATAAATACGATAGGGAGAAAGATGTTTATAATTCTCAGATATATTCATCGCCTTCTTCTATTTACAGAAAATCATGGGAGGGAGCACAGAATCAATTACAGGCCTCTTTGAACTATGAGCGTCTTTTTGCAGAGAAACATAACTTGAAAGTCTTGTTTTTGTACGAACAAAGTGCAAAGGAAGAGGATAACTTGTGGGCAAAAAGAAACTTCGAGATGGATGCCGTAGATGAGATTTTTGCAGGCTCCGAAGAAGAGCAAATCGGTAATGCCGATGCTGGCCAGATTTATCGTGTAACGAATATGGGTATAGTCGGACGTGTCAATTACGATTATCAATCCAAATATTTGGCAGAAGTTAGCTTCCGTTATGACGGTTCTTCCAAGTTTGCCAAAGGACATCGTTGGGGATTTTTCCCATCGGCCTCTGTCGGATATAGAATTTCGGAAGAGAGCTTTATCAAAGAATTTGCTCCGCTGTCCTTTATTACGAATTGGAAGTTAAGAGCATCTTATGGAGCTATGGGTGACGATGGTTCCTCGTCCTATCAATATTTGTCGGGATATGATTATCCGGGCGCCAGTTATGTATTCGGCGATGTTGTCTATAAAGGATTGGGTTTCAGCGGTCTACCGAATGAACTGATAACTTGGTATAAGTCGAAGACCTTGAACGTGGGAACCGATCTTGATCTTTGGAATGGTATGCTGTCTGCACAGGTAGATTTCTTTTGGAGATACAGAGATGGTCTGTTAGGAAAGAGAAGTGGTGAAGTTCCCGGTACTATAGGTGCTGAATTGCCGGAAGAAAATTTGAATCAAGATTTGTATAAAGGTTTTGAAATCGTATTGGGACATCGCAATAAGATTAATGATTTCAACTATTCGGTAAGTTTGAATTTTGCATTGACTCGTCGTCAGAACAGACATTTGGAGGAAGGGGATGCAGTGAATTCCTATGATAGATGGAGAAATAAATATTCAAACCGATATTCCGATATGGGGTGGGCTTATGGCTCAAACGGACAATTTACTTCGATGGAGGATATTTGGCGGTCGCCTATTCAAGACGGTCAGGGTGGTGCTACCCAGTTGCCGGGTGACTGGAAATATGAAGACTGGAATGGCGACGGAATCATCGATGACAATGATGTTTATCCGAACGTGTACGAGCACACCAATGATAACGGAAATCCCAAAATGACATTCGGTGCTACTATCGCTGCCGAGTGGAAAGGGTTTGATGTGAACCTGTTGTTCCAAGGCGGTGGTGGATTCAATGTGATCTATTTCGAGCAATTGCAATACCCGTTGTGTTTCGGTGGAAACGGTTTGGCTCATTTTTATGACAGATATCGTCAGGACGAAAATGGGAACTGGATTCCCGGAAAATGGCCTACGACCCGTGATGCCGGATCTTATAGCGTGAATTATGCAAGATGTAAACAGACGACATACGATGCTTCTTATTTACGGTTGAAAAGCGTGGAAATTGGCTATACAATACCCCAGCATATCACTCGTAAATTCAAAGTGGATCGTTTGAGGATATTTGCAAATGGCTATAATTTATTTACGCTATCTAATTTGGATTTCGTCGATCCCGAGCATCCGGAAGGGAATTATGGATACCTGTATCCGATTATGAGAAACTTTAACTTTGGATTGAATTTATCATTCTAATTTGAAATACGATGAGAATAAATAAGATATTAGTATCGGCATTGGTGATGGCCCTATCGTTTTATTCGTGTGATTACTTAGATGTGCCGCCCATTAATATTATACAAGATGATGCGATTTTTAATTCAGAATCGGGTATAACGTCTTATATGACGACTCTTTACTATGACTTACCCATAGAGGACTTTCGCTATACACAACAAGGATTCAATGTATCGGGTAAAGGGCAAGGTCGTTTACCGAATGTGTCGGGTGAGGCTATGTGTAGTTCCAGCGATGATATTTCGACCATCGGTGATGGAACTTGGTGGGGCTGTTGGGATTATGGAAAAATTCGTCGGGTGAATTACTTTTTGAAAAATTTCCCGGCCTATAAATCCAATTTCCAGAATACGGTTCTTGCTGATGCATGGATGGGAGAGGCTCATTTTATCCGGGCTTACTGCTATTTTGCAATGGTGAAAAGATATGGTGGTGTACCTATATTGAGAGAACCGCAAGAGTATGTAGGCGATATTGAATCGCTGAAAGTACCGAGAGATACGGAAAAGGCCTGCTATGATTTTATTGCGGAAGATTTAGACGAGGCTTTCCGTCTGTTGCCCGATAATGAGGAGATTTTGGGAAAAGGACGTGCCACCAAATATGCTGCTTTGGCATTGAAATCTCGCGCTATGCTGTATGCCGGTAGTATCGCGCGTTATGGAACCGTTGATTTGAATGGTTTGGTCGGTATCGATAAGGCTTTGGCAAACGATTATTTCGAATTAGCTTATAAAGCTGTAAAGGAACTTGAAAAATCGAAGAGATTTTCGTTGTATAGGAAGAACTCGGATAAAGAGAAAAATTTTGCCGAGCTGTTCCTTGCCGAGGACAGCCCAGAGAATATTTTCTGTAAATATTTCCAACGCAATGTAAACGCACATGGCTGGGATGTTTATTTCGTTCCTTACCAATACCGTGGAAACGGTTTTTCTTCCAATATGAACCCTACATTGGAATTTGTTGAAATGTTTGAACACAAAGACGGTACTCCTGCAAATTTCGCAGAAAGAGCGAAGGACACTTATTTCGATGATCCTTCGGATCTGTTTCAAAATATGGATGCCCGTTTTGGCGGTTCGATCATTTATCCGAATGCTATTTTCAAGGGAGAGCCTTGTTCTATACAAAAGGGATTGATCATAGAAGATGGCAGCAAGAAGGAAAATGCCACGAATTATGAGGAGGCTGTTTATACGGCCAATGACGGACAGGTTTATCATATTGTAGGGAAAAGCGGAAGTGGAAATTATTCGGGTAATATGACTGGTTTCTTTATGCGCAAGTACTTGAACGAGAATATGCCGCAATCAGAAGTCATCGAAAATTATTCGGAACAACATTGGATTGAGTTCAGATATGCAGAAGCTCTCTTGAATGGAGCCGAAGCGGCGGTAGAAATGGGGCAGCATTTGGACGATGCCTTGCTTTGGATAAATGATATCCGCAGTCGTGCAGATATTAAGCAACTTTCTTTAAGCGACTTGATCGTAGATAAGGTTAGACACGAACGCAGAATCGAGCTGGCTTTTGAAAATCACACGTATTGGGATTTGAGACGTTGGAGAATTGCCGATAAAGAAATCGAGACCAAGCAGTATACGGGTTTGTGTCCATATTTCGATATTAACAAACAGAAGTATATATTCGAGGAAGTCGCTGCCAATAAATACTATTATACATTCGATGTAAAAATGTATTATGAGAGAATTCCTGATGGGGAAATTGCCAAGAATGAGAAATTGAAACAAAATCCGTATTATAATTAAAAGCGTAATAAAATATGAAAAGGTTATATTATATATTTGGTTTGTCGGCATTGCTTCTCTCGTCCTGCAACTATTTTGAATATGACAATTATGAAGCTCCGAATTCCGGTTTGGAAGGGACTGTTGTCGACCGTAAGACCAACGAGCCTTTGCAGGCAGAAGCGGCAAATAGCTATAAAGTCGAATATTATGAGTTAAGTTGGGAAGAGGCGGGACACGCCAATACCCAGTCCCGATTCTTTTGGGGGAAAGCCGATGGCACTTTTTTGAATACGAAAATTTTTGCCGGGAAATATCGGATTACTTTGAAAGAAGGCGCATTTTACGCTCCCGAACCGGAAGTCGTGTATTTGAAAGAGAATCGTTTGACCCGATTGGATTATTCCGTTATACCTTATGCTCGTGTGAATATAGATGAAATCACATTGACCGGTAGCAAACAGAATAATTTGGAGATCAAATATACGATTGAAGATACAGAGAAGGAAGTCAATACGGAAGGTTTGGACGAGGGGTTGTATACTTTGAGCGAAGCCCAAGTTTTTATTTCCAGCAAATCTCCTAATGTGGGAGTGAATAATTCGGAAACCAAGTATACGATAAGAGCTAAAAAGGAATTTGAACGTGGCGATTATGAACCCGGAGTACCTTTCCAAGTGGTAGAAAAGAATGTAAGAAATTTGGATCCGGGGAAATATTGGGTGCGTATTGGAGTCCGTACCGCTAATCCTCAAAAACGATATAATTTTAGTACGATAAAAGAAATTGTTGTTCCGGCACAAACTGCTGAAAAATAAAATTATAAAATATGAATGTAAAGTATGCTATAATATTGGCATCTGGTTTGAGCAGCACTGTGGCAGTCATGTCACAGGCTGCTCCTTTAACGAATGGGGATATCGATTCTCCTTCACAGGATGCTATGATTCTGCCTATGGAAGAATCGAAGGTGTCGGTCGTTTATGACCCCAAGACCTCGGTGGTTTTTACAGATGAGGGAATAAAAGGGACAAGCGATGGTTTGACATTGGATTTGGGAGAGATCGATTTCGGTTCGGGGGACTATGATCGTGTTTGGGTTGAGATGGCAAATGTTATGAAACCGACGGAGCAGACCGGATTCGATTTTTATTTAGATGACATGCTTTTGGAACCTAAGACCGATTTTACAATTGCACAGGAACTTCCCCATCTCGATTCTTATGAATCCGATAAACAACCTCAGGAAGGTCTTTTTTTCAAAAATCAGAATGTGCCTTTAAGCCAGATTTCGGTAATTGATGTTAGGGGTGATGACAGTTATGGTAAAATAACGGCGGCCGTTGCTCAGGGCGTGTTGAACCAGAGCAATGCGGAGGTTTACTTGGTGTATGAAGATCATCACCAGACACAGTTCGAAGACGTTTATGGGAAACAGGGGGAAACGTGGAACCTCTTACGGGGAAATTATTCGGAAGAAAAATATGCGGGATTAGCTACGTTGGTCGATAAGTATAAAGATCGTTTTAAAAAGATGGTCCTTTGGGATCCTGATAAGGAATGGACTTGGTGCTTGGCACAAATGATTTGTGCACAGCAAAAAGGGATTCCGGTTACTAAGGAGATAAAGGAATTTTTTAACAATGAACTGGATTGGAATATAGAATGTGAAGACATTTCGAATAATTGGGCCACTAAATTGGAGGCCTATCAGTGGGCTATCGATAACTTGGCCGACGGATGTCATAAGTCTCTGAGCTTTTCTGCCGGTTTGCGTAGTGACTATGTTTCCAACCCGTGGAAGATATATGATTATGCAGCAGCCTCCAAAGGGTTTGTATTTTTTTTAAGCGACTCAGATCCCGATGAATTTGCCATGATCCAGAAGATTTGTGATAAAATGGACTATCAACCGGGTTCTTCCACAATGGGTTATGGGGCAGGAAAAGACGGGGATGCTCTGAATAATGCAACCAATCCGTATAATGTAGGTTTTATGGTTAGTGATTATTATGCAAACGGAAGTTTTTGGTGCTCGTTCCCGAGGAAAGCTTTCCAACAGCGTAAGGGTCAAGCCATAGAGGCATTACCCGGCAAAATCTATGTGAGTCTTATATGGAGCGATGGAGATAACGTACAATTCGACTCCAATCAAATGTACAATATGTTTAAGAATGCTCCGGGTAGGGGAAAGGTTCCGGTAGGTATGACAATGGCTGCATCTTTGCAAGAGTTGAATCCCGTTTTGTTGGAGTATTTTTATAAAAATCTGACTCCCAATGATGAATTAGTAGCCGGTCCCTCTGGATTCCAGTTTATCTATGGCGATAAATACAATGAAAATAATTATGAGAAATGGCTGGAAACCAATCAAAAATGGTTGGAAACAGCCGGCTTCCATACTGCTTGCCTGTGGAATACAACTAATAAAGAACGTTTTGGGAGATATATGCAAACTTGTGGCTTGCAGGGCGTTTTTGATGGTTTTGAAAATAATAAGGAACGTTATGAGGTTGGTAAAGACGGCGAAGGTGTTGTCTGTATTCTACAAGGAGCTCATTGTTGGGAAGAGGGCGATGTGTATAAAGATTTGATAAGTGTAAAACCCAACGGGCAAAAGCCTGTTTTTCGGAATGTTTATCTGATTGCGGCCAGTTACGGCGGAGTAGGAGGATATGAACGGTTGATTCGTGAATTACAGCGTGTCGAAAGTTATTTGCCGAATACATATGAGTTTTTATTGCCCATGGATCTTTGTGCTACGCTAAAAGAGTATATTGAAAAGAATGGAGGAAATGGGCATGAATAAATTCTTTCTGTTTTTACTTCTGTCGTTCCTTGTTGCCGCAAAGCCTGCATATGCCGGGGATATTCGTATTCCGGCCAAAGGAGGAGGCCTTTATCAAGTTGTTATCGTCAATAAGGGTACAGAAGGCGCTAAGTATGATGGAAAGACCGAATCTATAATTAATACGAGTTCGGGAACGAGGATACGTATCAGAGATATTGATTTCGGGGATGCAAGGTATGGTTTGTATAACCGGTTTATGGTGGAATACACGCACCCCGGAGATTGCGAGGACGGCTTCTTTGATATTTATATAGAAGATACGGCGGTCCCTGTGGCATCGATTCCTGTGGAACAGACTAAAGAGGGAGAGTATAAAGAAGCGTCGGCTCCGTTAAGTGTAAACATTACTGGTTCTCATGCCATATATGTCCGGTGGAGAAACCATTCGGCCTGTCTGAAAACGTTCGGGGCAAATGAATTGGTCCCTTTTGCCAGCGTAGAACTGATTCGTACAGGGTCTTTGACGAAGTATGAATTTGGCAAAGGAACTTTGGGAGAACTATCCGGTAAGCATCGTTTGAAAATGGTCTGGCGCGGGAATAGTGCGAACGTGGCTAATGTTTATCTGGATAAGAGTGATGTCGTTTCCGTGATGGATATAGAGGAGGAAAAACTGATTGTCGTTGGCGGTAAATTGGGTTTTAGAATTAATTTTGCGACACCTATAAGTAATGTCGAGGTTTATTCTCCCGAAGGATTGAAAGTGAAAGAATTGAGGCTTTCCGATTGTTCGGCATTCGTATCGGTCGCTCCCGGATTTTACATTGTCAGGATAACAAGAGGGAATGGTGGTGCGGTCGTGAAGAAAATATTAGTAACAGAATGACCAAACAAAAAACAGGATTATGAAACGAGGTATTTTATTTTTGCTATTAACTACTTTTTGGGGTGTCTTTGTGGAAGCCGGGAATAACAAGGAAGTGCCCGTTTCTAATTTGAGAGTTCCGGCCTATCCTTTGGTTACCATCGATCCTTACATTTCGGCGTGGTCACATACCGATAAGCTGTATGAAGATGAAGTTCGGCATTGGACAGGAACAGAACATTCTTTGACAGGCGTTTTAAGGGTCGATGGTAAATGCTATCGGTTCATGGGAAAAGGCGAACAGGCTTTAACTTCAATTTTGAAAGATGCCCGAGACGAGGAATGGACAGCCAGATATACGAATACAATGCCTTATGCCGATTGGTATACAAAAGAGTATAATGATACGGAATGGCAGGAAGGTGCGGGGGCTTTCGGGAGCGCCGATATGCCTCATGTTAAAACCGAGTGGAATCAGGGGGATATTTGGATACGTAGGAAGTTTTCGATCGAAGATAAGAATATCTCGAAGAAACGGTTATATCTCGTTTATTCGCACGATGATGTTTTTGAACTGTATCTGAATGGGCAGATGTTAGTGAGCACGGGATACAAGTGGCGGAATTATGTCGTGCAACCGTTGGATGCAGAACAAGTGAAATCGCTAACCGCAGAAGATAATCTCATTGCAGCCCATTGTCACAATACGAAGGGAGGAGCTTATGTCGATTTCGGCCTATTTACCGATGATGAAATGGAGTCTTTTTTCGGTACGGAAGCCGAACAGACAAAGGTAAGCGTATTACCTACCCAGACCTATTATTCTTTTTATTGTGGTCCTGTCCAATTGGACTTGAAATTTACGAGTCCATTGGTCTTGAATGATTTGGATTTATTGAGTAGCCCGGTTAATTATATTAGTTATGAAGTCCGGTCATTGGATAAACGCGCTCACGATGTGCAGATTTATTTTTCTGCGACTCCTCGATGGGCAGTTAACAGTTTGGATCAAGAAGTAAGTGTAGAAAACTATCGATCTTCCGACATTCATATTCTGAAAACGGGGACATTAGAGCAGAATGTTTTAGGTAAAAGCGGTGATATTATTTGTATCGATTGGGGATACTTTTATCTGGCCGGTAACCTATCTGAATTTTCTGATATGTCTGTGGGAACTCCCCGCTTTATTCAAGAGAGTTTTGCAGGAAAAGGAATACTGCCGGATACAAAAATATCTCGGACATCGGTACGTTTGGATAAGGAAGAAATTCTTTTAGCGTATAGCGAAAATCTGGGCAATGTGAGAGAACGGAAATCCGAAGGATATTTGATGATCGGTTATGACGATATTGCCTCTGTACAATATTTCGGGAAAAATCTGAAAGCGTATTGGAAGAAAAAATATCCGACGATGGAAGCCGCATTGGCCGATGCCCGAAAGAATTATAAAAAAAACATGCAGCGATGTGACGAGTGGGATTATAAGGTTATGAAAGACGCTGTTGAAGCCGGAGGACAGCAGTATGCCGAACTTTGTGCAGCCTCTTATCGCCAAGCTATATCGGCTCATAAACTGGTTTGTGGCCCCGCCGGTGAGTTGTTCTTTTTTTCTAAGGAAAATAACAGTAACGGGTCTATTGGTACGGTTGATGTGACATATCCTTCTTGTCCTATTTTTATTCGGTATAATACAGAAATAATGAAAGCTATGCTGGATTTCATTTTCGATTATAGCGAGTCGGGCCGTTGGAAAAAGCCTTTTGCCGCACACGATGTCGGTACATATCCTTTGGCAAATGGGCAAACTTATCAGGGAGATATGCCTGTGGAAGAAACGGGGAATATGTTGATTATGACGACTGCGATCGCTATTGCCGATGGGAATGCAGACTATGCGGCAAAACATTGGGAAATCTTGACGGCTTGGAGCAATTATTTGGCCGAGGCAGGTATGGATCCTGAAAATCAGTTGTGCACCGAAGATTTTGCGGGACATTTGGCGCACAATGCCAATCTTTCGGCCAAAGCCATTATGGCGATTGCCGGTTATGGTCGCTTGGCCGAAATGTTGAATAAGCCGGAGGAGGCCAAGAAATTTACCGAAATGGCTAAAAGAATGGCCATTGAGTGGGAACGGAGAGCCGATGACGGAGATCATTATCGGTTGGCCTTCGATATGCCGGGTACTTGGAGCCAGAAGTATAATTTTGTATGGGATAAAGTTTTGGGCCTTAATATATTGCCAGACCGTATAATGAAAAAGGAAGTCACTTTCTATCTGAAAACCCAGAACAAATACGGGTTGCCTTTGGACAATCGCTTTACATGGGGTAAAACTGACGATACCGTATGGAGTGCCACAATGGCCGACTCGGAAGGTGATTTTCAAGAGTTGATACGACCGATTTGGAAATATGTAAATGAGACTTCTTCGAGAGTCCCTTTGGGCGATTGGTATGAAACATTGAATGCCGACTATATAAACTTTCGGGCGCGTTCGGTGGTCGGAGGTGTCTTTATGAAATCATTGGATCATTATCTTAGAAATAAAAGGAAATAGATTGTGGAAAAGTGGATCAAAAAAATAATGCAATTTGGAGGTTTATTCCTCTTTATGTCCTGCAATCAGCCCGTCGATGTAGTAACGATCGATTTGTCAAGGGAAGAGGCCGAGATACCACCCTCCTTGTATGGTATCTTTTTTGAAGAGATTACTCATTCTGGAGATGGCGGTTTATATGCAGAAATGATAAGAAATCGTGGCTTTGAAGATGGTACTTTACCTTCCGGCACGGTGTTGAAAGATGGAAAGGCAGTTGCCAAACCTTTGCATTGCTATTCCAATGATTCCATTAACCATTTTAGTATCGCTTGGAACGATTCGCTTTTTATGGAAAGCTGGGAAGTGAAGTGTGTTTCCGATACGAGGCCTCCTTTTTATGAGATAACCGAGGTTAAGCCACTGAATAACGCTACTCCCCATGCCTTATTTATCGATTTGGGTGCGTCCGCATCCGATGTATGGGTTGTGAATGACGGTTACTGGGGAATAGCCGTTACAGAGGGACAAAGGTATAATTTCCAATTTTATCTGTTTACGGAAGAATTGAAGAATACGGTAGTGACGGCGGCCTTGCTGGATTGCGAAGAACAGATAGTTGTTTCTAAGAATTTCCAGATAGAACGTGATGGTTCGTGGAATCATTATGAGGGAGCTTTTACAGTCGACACGACAGCGAATGATCTTCGTTTTGCTTTGCTGTTACCTCATAAAGGGAAAGTATATATCGATTTTGTATCCATGTTTCCCGAGAACACTTTTTGCGGACATAAAAATGGTTTGAGAGAAGATGTTGCCGGGATGCTTCGAGACTTGCGACCCGATTTTGTTCGTTGGCCGGGCGGATGCATAGTCGAAGGGTTAACTATGGATAACCGTATCAAATGGAAAGAAACGATAGGTGATATTGTGAAACGCCCCGGAGAATATAATTTGTGGGGATATCGTAGTACCTATGGATTCGGTTATCATGAATTCTTACAATTTTGTGAAGATATTGATGCCGATGGTCTGTTCGTTTGTAATGCCGGTATGTCTTGCCTGTTTCGGAATGGTGATTATTGGGAAGAAGAGAATCGGATTGATAATTTGATTCAAGATGCTTTGGATGCTGTCGAGTATGCGTTGGGCGATACGACCACCGTTTACGGAAAGAGAAGAGCGGAGAATGGTCATGCAGCCCCTTTCCCTCTCAAATACGTAGAGGTGGGAAACGAAAATGTAGGGCTTCGTTACGTGAAAAACTATAATCGCTTTTATAAAGCCATCAAAGAAAAATATCCTCAGATAGAGGTCGTATGTGCTCTCATGTTCAGTCCTTATATTCAAGAGGCGGAGAAAATAGATATCTTGGATCCCCATTATTATGAGACGGCTGGTTGGTTCTATAATAATGCAGATGTTTATGATAAGTTGCCCGATGATATTCCGTATAAAATCTATGTGGGGGAATATGCGGCTATCGGCAGACCCTCTCTCTATTCGTCTTTGGCAGAGGCTGCTTATCTGACGGGGGTTGAAAGGAATGCGGATAAAGTTCAAATGGTATCTTATGCCCCGTTGATAGAGAATGCGGCTCACGGAAAAGATCATTTGTTAGTGCTGAAAAATGATTCAGTCTATGGCCGTACGAATTACTATGTGTTGAAAATGTTCTCGGAGAATCGCCCTGATGTGAATTTACACACAGATTTAAAACCTGCTTCTCCTGAGCCGGTATTCCGCACAAATGGATTTATCGGATTGGGTACGAATAATACGGAAGCTCAATTTAAAGATTTGAAAGTCATTGTAAATGGCGAAGAAATATATACTTCGGGGTGGAGTGATTTCGTGGATAAATGGACTATAATTCGCGGCGATTGGAAAATGGAAGGAAATCTTTTGTCTCAGAGCCAGAAAGGAATAGATGCTTTGGCTATCCTTGAAGATAGGGAGTTTGATGATTGTACGATTGAGTTGAAGGCCAAAAAAATTTCTGGAACAGAAGGATTCAGAATTGTGTTTGGCGGCACGGATTCGAATAATTATTTTATGGCGGACATAGGAAGCCACACTAATGAGTCTGTTATTTTTCGAGAGGTGAATAATGAAGGTCCTATTTCGTTATTTGATTATCGAAATACGGCATCTATTAAGACTGATCAATGGTATACGGTGAGAATCGAAATCGAGGGTGCTCATTGGAAATGTTTTCTTAACGATGAGCTACAATATGAATATACTTATGCTCCTAAGAAAAAACATTATGTCGTATCGGGTTATGACAGAGAGCGAAAAGAAGTTATTGTTAAATTGGTAAATGCCGAGGCCGGTAACTGGAAAGTCAGGTTACAATTGGATAAGGCGAAAAATCTGGCATCGAAAGGAACTAAAATTGTATTAGGTGCAGACGACAGATTTGATGAAAATAGTTTCAGCGATCCTTTGAAAATTGTTCCGAACGTCACCGAGTTATCGGGAATTAGCAGTGAATTTACTATTGATTGTCAGGCCAATTCGCTGACTGTATTGAGAATACCGTGTGAAAAATAATAGATAACAAAAATAAAACATAGAAAAATGATAAATAGATATTTAAAAATCGTAGCTGTATTATTGTTGATGATATATACGGCTTTTGCCAATGCGGAAATCGGTATTTATGATCTACGTTATACACTCAATACCGACTTGAATACCAAAGAAGGACTCGATGTAGCTTGGGACGATGTTCATGCGGTCTCTACTTTGCAAGGAGTGGTAAACAGGGATGCTCCCCGGTTGTATGTTTACTTTGTGATGGAGGGCGATAATGATATCGATGGTTATTGGTGGAATAAATATCGTCAGAAAGGTGAATGGTTGTATGGACGTGAGACACGGACATACCAGACAATGGAGGATTTATTCACGGTATATGCTCCTTATATAGAGGGGGTAGTCGTTTATGATGGAAACATCGCCTCTACCAGTAATGTGGCATCCTCGGTAGCAGGAATTGAAAATTTGGTGGCTATTCGTTATGATGAAACTCCGGGAAGTTTGTATGATCGTCTTGTATTGCACGGGCCTAAATTGCCGGTAAAAAGATGGTTGTTGAACCCTGATGGCACTTCTATGTTTACCGGTAAGAAAGGGACAAAGATTCCGGGAACGGAACGCTACTCTACCGGATCCTTGAAGAACGATCCTTATGTTTGGTTTATAGAGAAGTATATGAAAACCGGAAAGTGCAATACGGAGTTTGCCGCTTATTACATTGATCAGTATTGGAAGCAGAAACCTTTTGCCACCGTAAGGAATCACCACACTTTGTGCAACCACGATTTTTTTGTAAGTAAAGGAGCCTTTTTCTTCGATTTATCTCCGTGGGGAGATGAACCGGCCACTGATGATCCTACCCAAGCTGTTGGCACTGATTTGAATACACTGAAAGAAATGTTGCTGTTGGCTTATCGGCAAAATAACAATGAAAAGATGTGCTACATAGGAGGTTTTCCTGCGTGGGCTTATAAATACACAATGCATGCTTCTGGTAGCCACGATGATGTGCCTACGGAATGGGAGTTCAGCCGTATCATCAGTGCATACAATGCTTTTAAGGATGCAGATGCTATTGGCTATGGCGCATTGGCGAATGCCTCTTTTTGGCAACATTTCCCTACCAAAAAGCAATATACTCAAAATTGGATTTCTCATAAAGAATTAAGAGAAAGAGGGTTGTTGACGGCTGACGGTAAAGTAAATGTAGATGGCAGGAATTTTATTATTTTTTATGTCGGCGATTATGATGCTTCCGCATGGATATCACAAAGAACACCTTCTATATGGGACGACCCGAACCGTGGAAAATTGCCTCTGATGTGGTGTATCAGTCCCGTATTGGCTGAGCGCGTGCCCCATATTATGCATAACTTCCGCACAACGGCCACTGAAAATGATTATTTCGCTGCGGCCGATAATGGAGCGGGATATATCATGCCTGGTATGTTGCAAGAACCGCGAGAGTCTGGGCTTCCGTCCGGTTTGGAAACATGGGGTAAGCACTGTAAAAAGTATTATAAGAAATGGGGATTGTCGATTACCGGTTTTGTTATTGACGGACATGCCCCGGGATTGAATAAAGAGGGTTTGGACTGTTATGCTTCTTTTAGCCCGAATGGTATTGTGCCTCAGAAGATTGCAACCGCCCTGTTACATGGCAATATGCCTGTAATACGAGCCGATTTGGACATCAATGACGGTGACCCGAAAGTTGCCGCCAAAAGAATCGTGGAACGTGTAAAAGAGCGTTCTGCATTACCGTTCCATTGGTTTCGTAATATTCTGAAACAACCTACTTGGTATTGTGAGGTGATGAATGAGGTGAAAGCGCAAGATGATAGTATTGTATTGTTAGATGCACCTGCATTTTTCGAATTGTTGCGTATCTATTTGAAAGAACATGGTTCGGTGATAGAATAAGAGCTGTTTGAATTTGTCTTAGAGTAATATAGAAAGATTGTATATGTGAGAGATTTTCGTGGCTTCTGCTGTGCCGGACAGATATAGAAAGTGAGATAAAAAGCTATGGGTAAGCAAAAAGCGAGGGCACTTTTCAACCCGTCAATTCTCTGTTTTTTCGACAGAGAGGAAGAATGTTGCCCGACAAAACCTTATATCATTGACTTGTACTTCCCTACTTTATTATATTTGAATCGGTCTATATCTCAAAATATTTCGTATTTTTGTATCCGTGGGATGCAAAAACAGGGGTGTTTGGACATCAAGATGCCGACTTTGTGTTTTTATTCCCTATTATAGTTTAATTGAACTGCAAAATTTATGAGCATATTAAAAGAGGGAAAGCCGGTGGGATTAGCATGTGATCATGCCGGTTATGAGATGAAACAGATTGTTATGCAGGAACTTGATGTTCGAGGTATTGCATATAAGGATTTCGGGACATATTCGACAGCAAGTTGCGACTATCCCGACTTCGCACATCCTCTGGCTTTGGCTGTGGAAGCGGGTGAATGTTATCCGGGTATCGCTATTTGCGGTAGTGGAAATGGTATAAATATGACTCTGAACAAACATCAGGGAATCCGTGCGGCATTGTGCTGGACGACTGAGATTGCAGCATTGGCTCGTCAACATAATGATGCTAACGTGTTAGTTATGCCCGGCCGATTTATTTCGGGAGAACTTTGCCGAGAGATAGTCGACGTATTTTTGAATACCGATTTCGAGGGCGGTCGCCATCAAAGGAGAATCGACAAAATACCTGCTGACCGTTAGTTTGGGAAGAAGGTCTACCATTCGACAATGACCGACACATCGCGAATGTCGCCGGGGATTGGAGGCTTTTCTTTGGTAACGATTAATCGACCTCCTGTTATTTGTGGATAATGAGAACGAAGCGAGTTGATGATTCGCCCTGCAACGTGTTCAAGTAAGCGAGAGGGTATGGCCATTTCGTCAGAAATGATTTTACAGACTTCTGCGTAGTTGAGTGTATCGGTCAGTTCGTCCGTAACGAGAGCTCGGGAGAAGTCCGTATAAAGAGTGGTCTCTATTTTGAAATAGTTCCCTACTTTTTGTTCTTGGGGCAGTACTCCGTGATGGGCGTAGAAGCGCAGGGTCCCAATGTGAATGGAGGTTCTCATACAAATGTGGTTTTATTGAGTCAAATTGTATCTTTTGTTTGGACCATTTTGCGGTATTTTAATGGGGGTATTCCTATTTTTTTATAGAAATTCTTTGAAAAATGAAATTGGTCAAAATAATTTAATTTGAAAGCGATTTCTTTAATTTTTAAATCAGAATCTCTGAGGTATTTACAGGCTCTTTGGATTTTTAGATTAGAAAAATATTCCATAGGTGTTACTCCGGTTTCCGTTCTGAAAAGGGCATTGATTCGAGTTATGGAATAACCACTGAAATCGGCAATATCACTAAGGGTAATTTTTTCTTCTAAATGATCTTTCATGAATTGTATACATTTTTGGATATTGTCGATTTTCCCGATGGTTTTTATTTCCCGAAATGATTTTATATATTTTAGAGAGGCTAAAAAATGCATTAGACAGAAAGATGTGTATTGAAGATTTTCGAGGTCATATATATCGTGTTCGATGTTACGATATATCTCGGCGAATAATATGAGTCGATCTTGGATACGGCTGTTGTCGGCATCTTTTATTTCAATGCTGCGCCCCATGATTGAATTGAAAAAAGGCGCATTTGTTCCTTTAAAATGAAGCCAATATATGCTCCATGATTTCTTATCGCCCGATCCATATGCATGTTTCTCATAGGGCGGTAGTATAATGAATTGGTCTTTGGCTAATGTCATGCGTTCTCCATTGTATTCTACCCAACCAATTCCGTTTTCACAATATATAAATATGTATTGTTCTGCTCCGATAGGTCGTTCTCTATAATGACATTTGGCATTTGGGTAATATCCTATATGAGTGACATACAATTGTTCTGTAACGGGGTTGTTTATTATAGAATCCAATAAATCAGCAGGAATGATAATCTCCCTTTCTCCCGGAAATCCAGATGGAATAAAAGTTTTGATACTCATATTATTAGATATTATATGGCAAATATAAGAATATAATATACATATTTTCAAATATTACATACATTTTTTCCCCTTGCTTTCAAGTTTATATTTGCCATATATTTGTAATATTAAAAAGAATATTCAAAAAGATATGTTTATATCATGGAAAATATCACAAAATATCTTATCAAAAGTACTGTAAAGAAAAGCGAAGTAAAGGCTTGGGAAGAAACCGTTATGTTGCCGACTTATGAGATCGGTAAAGAGGAGAAAAATCCGGTTTTTATAGAAAAGAGAGTTTATCAAGGCAGTTCGGGAGTGGTATATCCCTATCCGGTAGTGGAAAAAATATGTGATGAAAAGAAGGAGAAAGCTTATCGTGCTGTTTTCTTGGAAAACGAATATCTGAAAATAATGATTCTTCCCGAGCTTGGTGGTCGGGTTCAAATGGCGTACGATAAAATTAAACAACGTCATTTCGTATATTATAATCAAGTAATCAAGCCGGCACTCGTGGGGTTGACTGGTCCGTGGATTTCGGGTGGTATCGAATTTAACTGGCCTCAACATCACCGTCCTTCGACATATTTGCCAACGGAATGTACGATAGAGGAATTTCCTGATGGAAGTGTTACGGTGTGGTGTTCTGAGGTGGAACGAATGTTTCGCACAAAAGGAATGGCTGGGTTTACCCTGTATCCGGGAAAAGCATATCTTGAAATAAAAGCGAAAGTATATAATCGCACCTCGTTACCGCAAACGTTCTTGTGGTGGGCGAATCCTGCGGTTGTAGTCCATAAGGATTATTATTCGGTGTTTCCGCCCGATGTGAATGCCGTGTTTGACCATGGTAAACGTGCGGTATCGAGTTTCCCTATTGCTACCGGAGTTTACTATAAACAGGATTATTCTTCGGGTGTGGATATTTCGAAGTATAAAAATATTCCGGTTCCTACCTCTTATATGGCAATCAATTCCAAGTATGATTTTGTGGGAGGATACGAGGAAAACGTAGAGGCTGGTCTGTTGCATGTGGCCGATCATCATGTCAATGCGGGTAAGAAGCAATGGACATGGGGGTGTGGGGATTTCGGACAGGCTTGGGATAGAAACTTGACCGATGAAGATGGCCCTTATATAGAACTTATGACGGGTATGTATTGTGATAATCAGCCCGATTTTACATGGTTGCAACCGTATGAGGAGAAAGAGTGGAAGCAATATTTCATGCCTTACAGTGCTGTCGGTATGGTGAAAAATGCGACAAAAGAGGCGATTGTTACACTAAAAAAGAATGAGGATAAAGGAGAAGTAATCCTCTACACGACAAGTGTATATAAAAGTGTGAGAATTCTGGTGACATGTGGTGGAAAAGTCTATTTGGATAGTATTCACGACATGTCTCCTGCCGAACCGGTAAAAGAATCGTTCGCTTTAAATGGTGTCGAATTTGATTCTTTAAAGTTATGCGTATACGATAATAATGGTAAGGTGTTGGTAGAATATGAGGCCGAAAAAAAGGAAATCAAACCTATCCCCGATCCTGCGAAAGCAGCCAAAGATCCCAAAGATATCGCAAGCATAGAACAATTGTATCTGACCGGGTTACATTTGGAACAGTATCGTCATGCTACGTATAATCCTACCGATTACTATATGGAGGCTTTGTCTCGTGAACCGGGTGATGTGCGTTGTAATAATGCCATGGGGTTGTTCTTGATGCGTAGAGGCCAGTTCGCAAAAGCTCAACCTTATTTTGAGGCTGCCATCGCCACATTGATAGAACGCAATCCCAACCCGATTGACGGAGAACCTCATTACAATTTGGGTTGGAGTCTTAAAATGCAAGGTAAGTTTGACGAAGCTTATGATGCTTTTTTTAAAGCGACTTGGAGTGCTGCCCAACAAGATTCCGCATATTACGCTCTTGCCCAAATTGATTGTATTAGAAATGATTTCGAGAAAGCTCTCGAACATATCGATCGTTCATTGGTGCGTAACTGGCACAATCATAAAGCACGTCAGTTGAAAGCAAGTATTCTTCGCAAATTGGGTAAAAAAGAAGCTGCGGCTACGCTCATAGCAGAGTCTCTCTCGATAGATAAGTTTAATATAGGATGCCGATTCGAGCTTTATTTGCTTGGTGGGGAATCTGCGCAACAAGCTCTCGACGAGATGATGGCTTTGATGAATGAGACGACATCGGTACATTCTTATATCGAGTATGCGTTGGATTTTGCCAATGCCGGACTTTATGCGGAAGCTGAGCGACTTCTCCTTTTGTGGGTAAACAAAAACGATGGAATAGTATATCCGATGGTTTATTATGCACTTGGTTACTTTGCATCGAAATCGGACGATGTGCTTAAAGCTATCGATTATTACAAGAAAGCGTCTCAGATGGCTCCCGACTATTGTTTCCCTAATAAATTGGAAGAAGTTCTTATGCTGCAAGATGCAAATCGATTGCAACCGAATGATTCCAAAGCATGGTATTATCTTGGAAACTTTTGGTATGGAGCTCGTCAGCACGATGAAGCTATCGCTTGTTGGGAACGTTCGGTAGAACTTGACGATCAATTCCCTACTGTTTTGCGTAATCTTGCATTGGGATATTACAACAAACGCAACAGGAAAGAAGATGCGTTGGCTTGTCTTGAAAAAGCGTTTGCTCTCGATACGAACGACGATCGCATTTTGATGGAATTGGATCAACTCTATAAGAAGTTGCGTCGTCCGCATAAAGAACGTTTGGCATTCCTTGAAAAGCATCTCGATTTGGTGGAGAGACGCGACGACCTTAGTGTAGAGCGTGTTACCTTATATAATCAATTGGGCGAGTATGAAAAAGCCAAATCTTTGATTGCTTCGAGAAAATTCCATCCGTGGGAAGGCGGAGAGGGTAAGATTTCTGGACAGTATATAATCTGCCGCATTGAATTGGCGAAAAAGGCAATTGCCGAAAAACGTTATCAAGATGCTATCGATTTACTTAGAGAGACAGAATACTATCCTTTCAATCTTGGAGAAGGAAAACTCGCGGGAGCCGAAGAAAACGATATACATTATTTTATGGGTTGTGCCTATGAAGGATTGGGTGATAAGGAAAATGCTGAACTTTATTTTAGAAAGGCTACGGTCGGTTCAGCCGAACCTGCGATTGCATTCTTCTATAACGACCAACAACCTGACAAGATATATTATCAAGGACTTGCTTGGCGTAAGTTGGGAGACGAAAAGAAAGCTCGAAGCCGTTTCAATAAGCTTATCAATCATGGGGAACAGCATCTCTTCGACCATGTGAAAATCGATTACTTTGCTGTTTCTCTACCCGATTTGTTGATTTGGGAGGACGATCTCAATCTGCGCAACCAGATACATTGTAATTTGGTGATGGGGCTTGGATATTTGGGCTTGAACGATAGAAAGACAGCAGAAAGATTTCTCGGAAAAGTGAGAGAGCTCGATATCAACCATCAAGGATTGAATGTGCTGTGAAAGAAACTGACTCTTAAAATTTATACACATGAATGCACAATATAAGAAAGGTTTTGTCTATTTTATATGCCTTGTATCCGCAATGGGCGGATTGTTATTCGGTTACGACTGGGTAGTAATAGGCGGGGCGAAGCCGTTTTATGAACCGTATTTTGGAATTACCGATGATAACACGATGCGGGCCGTGGCGATGAGTGTGGCTCTGCTGGGGTGTCTTGTAGGAGCTATGATAGCAGGGGTACTGGCCGATAAATATGGACGGAAACGTCTGTTGATAGTTGCGGCTTTGGTATTCTTTTTTTCTTCGCTAAGTACCGGCATGGCGGATTATTTTGTGATTTTTGTCATATCGCGTTTTATCGGAGGGATAGCTATTGGGCTCGCAGCCGATGTCTCTCCTATGTATATAGCCGAGATTGCACCGAGAAGTGTGAGGGGCAAGCTGGTTTCACTCAATCAGTTAACTACTGTGCTGGGGATATTGTCAGCTCAAATCGTCAATATGCTTATCGCAGAATCGGTCGCTCCTGATGCTACCGTAGCGGATATTGCAGCCTCTTGGAATGGAACAATGGGGTGGCGATGGATGTTTTATGCGGTCTGTTTTCCTTCGTTCCTCTTTTTTGTTTTAGTCTTTTTTATTCCTGAAAGCCCTCGTTGGCTGATTCAAAAAGGAAATGAGCGTCAGGCCATGATTGCATTGGAACGGATAGGCAATCGAGAATATGCATTGGCTGAGTGTGCCGGTTATCGCGAATCGGATGCAGAAGCGAAGAAACATGGTAAGGGAGCGGTCAAACAGCTATTTTCGAAAAAAATGCGTCTTGTGCTATCCATAGGGTTGGTTATTGCCGTATTTCAGCAATGGTGCGGAATCAATGTCATATTTAACTATGCACAAGAGATATTTCAAGCGGCAGGTTATGGTGTATCCGATATTTTGATGAATATCGTTGTCACAGGCATTGCCAATCTTATATTTACATTCGTGGCTATTTTTACGGTAGAGAAGCTCGGTCGTAAAAAATTGATACTGATAGGCTCTGGCGGTTTATTATTTATTTATAGCATTCTGGCATGGTGTTATTTCGTTCATGCAAGCGGTATATTCATGATTATATTGGTTGTGTGTGTGATAGGATTGTATGCCATGTCATTAGGTCCTATTGCATGGGTGTTGCTTTCAGAGATATTTCCCAATGCCGTGCGTGGGGTTGCTATGGCGGTTTGTACAGGTGCGTTGTGGGTAGCCAGTTTCTTGTTGACCTACACCTTCCCATTCCTCAATTCGGGATTAGGAACAGGAGGAACATTCCTGCTTTACACCTTTATTTGCCTATTGGGATTCCTCTTTACACTCAAATATATTCCCGAAACAAAGGGTAAATCACTTGAAGATCTTGAAAAAGAATTAGTTAAATAGAAACGATAAATCAAATAGACATGAAAACACTTGGAAGACAAATGCTGTGTTATTTGCTACTTTGTTTCGCAGTAACAACTTATGCCGAGGAGACGATATCCATAAATACGGATAATACCTCGTTAATTTATAAAGTAGATAAGGATAAAAAACTGAGACAAGTCTATTTCGGATCTTTTTTAGATGAGAAAGAGTCCGAGGCAACGCAGGTTACGAAATCCGATGCTTATCCTACTTTCGGAACCTCTTATGTCAATGAAGCGGCTTTACGTGCAGTGCATGGTGACGGAAATACTTCTACCGAACTCTATTTCGAGGGTGTGGAGCAAAATAAATTGAGCGATGATATAACCGAAACGATTATTACGCTTAAAGATGGTTATTTCCCGTTCACGGTGAAACTTTGTTTCAAATCGTATGCTCAAAATGATGTGATAGAACAATGGAGCGAAATCAGTCATACCGAGAAAAAGCCGGTGACACTTTATAACTATGCTTCATCACACTTGTTTTTCAACGAACCGTCTTATCATCTCACTCAATTCTGTGGTGAGTGGGCAATGGAGATGAACATGGTCGAGACTCAATTATCGAGAGGGGTGAAAAATCTTGAATCGAAATTGGGTGTGCGTTCCAATCAGCATTCGCATCCCTGTTTTTATCTTTCACTCGATGGTAAAGCTCAGGAAAAGGCAGGCAGGGTCGTAGGAGGAACATTGGCATGGCCGGGTAGCTATCGTCTTTCATTCGAAGTCGATCATCGTGAGAATTTACATATTATATCGGGGATTAATCCTTATGCTTCACAATATATACTTAATCCTAAGGAGGTGTTCAGAACTCCGGCTTTGCTGTATTCCTATTCGTCTAAGGGTACAGGAGACATTTCGAGACGTTTCCATCGATGGGCGAAAAAATATGGTATATATCGGGGCGATAAGACCAGAACTACTTTGTTGAATAATTGGGAAGCGACTTACTTCAATTTTAATGAAGAGGTTTTGAGTGGTATTATTAAGGATGCGGCAGACATGGGATTCGAACTTTTCTTGCTCGATGACGGGTGGTTTGCTAATAAATATCCTCGCGATAATGACAAAGCCGGTTTAGGTGACTGGGATTGTAACAAAAAGAAACTTCCCCATGGGTTGGGCTATTTGGTGAACGAGTCGAAGAAAAAAGGTATTAAATTCGGTATATGGCTCGAACCCGAAATGGTTAATCCCAAAAGTGAATTGTATGAAAAGCATCCCGATTGGGTAATCGGGCAACCGAATCGACCGCTCGATTTAAGTCGTAATCAGTTGATTCTCGATCTTTCTAATCCCAAAGTGCAAGATTTTGTTTTCGGGGTGATAGATAAAACGCTGAGCGAAAATCCCGGTATTGCCTATATCAAATGGGATTGTAATCGCTTTGTTACGAATTCGGGTTCTTATTTCTTATCCCCCGAGAAACAGTCTCATCTTTGGATCGGTTATGTGCGGGGATTATTCTCGGTTCTCGATAGGGTACGTGCCAAATATAAAGATGTTTCTATGATGTGCTGTTCTGGGGGAGGCGGTCGTATAGATTATGCCACTCTTCCCTATTTCGATGAGTTTTGGATTAGTGATAATACCGATGCCCTCGACCGTATTTTTATACAATGGGGGACTACTCAGTTCTTCCCTTCTATGGCACTAGCCAGTCACGTATCGGTTGTTCCCAATCACATCACAGGTCGTATCGTTCCCTTGAAGTTCCGTTTCGATGTGGCGATGTCTGCCAAATTGGGTATGGATTTGCAACCCAAAGATATGACCCCCGAGGATAAAGAGTTCTCGAAAAATGCGATTAAAGACTATTACAGTATCCGCTCAATTGTACAGTTCGGTGATTTGTATCGCCTACTTTCTCCATATGAGAATAAACGTACGGCTATGATGTATGTTACCGAAGACCAAAATGATGCTGTATTGTTCACATATCTTTTGAAGAAAAGTATCAACGGGAATACACAACCTTTGATTCTCGAAGGTCTTGACCCTGATAAAAATTATCGGGTAACGGAATTGAATAAAGAGACCAAAGGATATTCGTGGTTTACGCCGTTGGACGGAAAGGTATTTTCGGGCGACTATCTGATGAAATATGGCCTTCGCTTCACGATGTATAATGAATACGATAGTAAGGTGATACGCATTACGGCTGAATAAAACTAAATATATAGCATGGATAACACTAATTATTTTACATTATGAACAGGTTGAAATTATGTTTTATCACTTTGCTTTGTGTCCTACCGTTGTTCGGTTCGATGGCACAAAGTGTAAAAATTGAGGGTTCGGTTCGAGATTCTCAAACAGATGAACTATTGCCGGGTGTTAATGTAATGGTAAAAGGATCGTCTGTCGGTGCAATGACAAATATCGACGGTGCGTTCTCTATTACCGTTCAAAAGAGTTCTGTGCTTGAATTTTCTTTTATCGGATATGAGAAACAGGAGTATGAGGTAAAAGGAAATGCCAAAATTCAAGTAGAATTGAACCCTGTGGGAATCGCGATGGACGAGGTAATCGTTGTAGGTGCTTCCATGAAGAAAAGCGATTTGACAGGATCGGTCGCTAGGGTGACCGATAAAACCTTACAACAGATCCCTACCGCCGATTTGAATACTGCATTGCAAGGGAAAGTTGCCGGTGTATTTATCCAGAATAGTGCAAAACCCGGAGAGGCTGCCAGCATTAAGATTCGGGGAAATAACTCGATACAATATGGGACTTCTCCTATTTATGTCATAGACGGTTTGTTGGTCGATCAAGGTTTCGAGATGCTGAATCCCAATGATATAGCTACTATCGACGTATTGAAGGATGCTTCGGCGACTGCTATTTATGGAGCTCGCGGCGCAAATGGGGTTGTTGTAATTACCACTAAAAAAGGGCAAAAAGGTAAGGCCCGTGTTACTTATGACGGTTGGTATGGCTCGCAAAGTTTCAGCAAAGAGATGCCGTTGATCAATGGCTCTCAATTGCATGACCTCCGCGTAGAGGCATATATCAATGAGTTTAATAATACGACTAATTTACCGCCTGCCCGACGAGAAAAATACATAAAGGATAATTTCTTATCGACAACGGTTCCACCTAATACGATTTTTACAGAAGATGAAATGGAGGCTTACCTGTCGGGAAAAACGTATAATTGGCTTGATGCGGTTACTCAAAATGCATATCAGCAAAATCATGCGGTAAGTTTTTCTGGAGCTGGTGATAAGGGTTCTTACTTCATGAGTTTTAACTATAATCAGCAAGAGGGCTTAATGAAAAATGTAAGCTATGAGCGTTACACAGGTAAAATCAATCTCGATCAGATGGTAAAGCCTTGGTTGAAGGTAGGAACTAATACAACCTTCGTTTATCAGGTGGGACATCCTGTTGCAGATGACAATACTTTTCCTGTGGCGCTTAGAGCAGATCCTCTGTTACCGATATCAGGTGAATATTGGTATATGAAATATGGCACAGAAGAGAGCCAGAGCAATAATAATCCTATCAGGGACTTGAATGTGGTCAGAGATGCGAATCAAGCTCGTCTTATGAGTTCTAACTTTATCAATATCAATCCAATAAAAGGACTTGATATACGTTCGACCTTTTCTATTGATTATATGAGTAAAGAAGACTATACCTACTATTCTACCGAAACGACACAGTCCTATAAAGCGTCAGCCGATGGGCAGGCTAAACATCGTAAGGATAAAATGTTGAATTGGCAGTGGGATAACACGGTTTCATACAAAACATTAATTAAAGAGAAGCATAGGATATCGGCTGTTTTGGGTGCTAATATGTCTTATTACGGTCAAAATTGGAATAGTCTTGATGTGAAGGGTTTTGGTAATGACTTTTTCTCATATAAGGCAATAGCCGGAGCTTCGAAGAAAGAGGATTTCGGCGTTAATTCAGATTTTTGGACTTACTCTATGGCTTCTGTATTCTTGCGTGCGGGATATGTATACGATAGTCGCTATTATGTCACGTTTACAGGTCGTTATGATGGTTCATCTAAATTCGGAACCAATAATAAATGGGGATTCTTCCCTTCGGTATCTGCTTCGTGGAATATTACAGGAGAGGAGTTCATGCAGTCGCAGAATGTCATTAATAACCTAAGACTTCGGGTAGGCTATGGTTTGGCTGGTAATCAAAATATTCCCAACTATGGTTACCAAACGCTTTATGATGTAAGAGCTACTCTTGGTACGAGTGCGTTGATTAACTGGGGACGGTATGGTAACCCCGATTTACGCTGGGAAAAGCAGAAACAAATTAATGTGGGATTGGACTATGGCATGTTTAACGATCGTTTGAGCTTTACACTCGATTTATTTCATATTGATAACGAGGATTTGTTGATGACCATTAGTAAGTCGCCGTCTTCGGGATACCTTGATCAATTAGCCAATGTAGGCACGCTTCGGAATAGAGGTATTGAATTTTCGATAAATGCCACTCCTATTCGTACAAAGGACTGGAATTGGAATATCGGATTTAATATTTCTGCCGATCGCAATAAGATTATCAAATTGGACGGGCAGGCTCAGGAAATCTATAAATTAGGTGGTATGTCGAATAACGAGATACAGACCGAGGGTAACTTGTTTGTGGGTGAGTCGTTGAATACGATTTATATGTATCTGTTCGACCGGATTATACAGGAGTCGGATATGGATTATGTGAACTCTCTCGAATTGGGTTCTCGGACGGCACAACCCGGAGATATTTTGCCGTTGGATAGAGATCATAACGGCATTATTAATGATAAGGACCGTACGGTCGTGGGGGTTAAAGACCCTAAATTCTATGGTGGTATCCATACGACTGTAAGTTGGAAAGGTTTGGAATTGACGCTTGTCGGGAATTATTCGTATGGAGCCAAGAAAACGAGTTTCTTGTATAATTCATTGGTTACCAGTGATGGAAGAAGTGCAGCTCATAAAGATATATTGAATCGTTGGACACCGGAGAATACGAATACATTGATACCGAGAGCTTATCATGCGTTTAGCGGATTCGGGTACGGCAGTACGAGCCTATGTTTGCAAGATGCCTCGTTCTTCCGGTTAAGTTCGGCTACGTTGGCTTATACGTTCCCTCGTAAATTGATCAATAAGATTTACCTTGACAATCTTCGCATCTATTTTACGGGAAGTAATCTCTTTACTGCGACGAAATACAAAGGATTCGATCCTGAAACCGGGGATTGGTATCCCAATATGCGTATGTATGTTGTCGGTCTAAATATATCATTCTAAGAAATTAAAAGTTAGGAATATGAAAACTAATAGATATATCGTTATAGCGTTGCTTCTGTCGATTTTTGTATCGTCTTGCGAAGACGGTTTTTTGAAGCAAGATCCGCAAACCAGTTTGTCGAGCGAACAGGTTTTTGAAAAACCAGAGAATGTGCAAGCTTTTGTTTATGGGCTGTACTATCAATGGCGTGCGACTCGTGTGAATCGGAAAGGTTTTTACACGATTTTAGGAACCGATGAGGCTCAGCAGGGTGAGTATCAGGTAAGGACAAATGCTATGCAGGCGGCGTTCGATAAATATGACGGATATTATGATTCTGAAAATACTTCTATTGCAGAGGCTTGGAATATTCGTTGGCCGGTGGCTGTGCAAGCAAGTGAGGGGTTATGGCATATCGATCGATTGTTGAAATCTGCTTCTGCCGATGAAGCCGAGCAGTATAAGGTGTTCTTGGGACAGATATCTTTTTATCGGGCATGTATTCTTTTTGAGTTGACTCAATATTGGGGCAAATTACCATTGCCCAATATCGTAGACGGCCAGAATCAGTTGGGGCCGCGCAAAGAATTGCAAGAAGTCTACAAGATGATTACAGATGATTTGAAGGTATCTCTTACTTACTTGTCGGAAAAAAGAGCGGCCGATGGACGTATCCCTACGATTTGGGCCGCAAAAATGTTGTTGGCGAAGGTATATATGTCGGCTCCTGTGGAGTCAGGATATAGAGATTTCGGTGAAGCGCAGATTTTGCTGGAAGATTTGAAAAGCAGAGGCGGATTTGTTCTTGAAAACAATTATGCCGATTTGTTCGATGCCAACAAAGTAATGGGAAATTTACCGTCTCAGGCCAGTACAGAAGAAATATTCACGTTTTATTTCAATAATGTATGGCCCGATTCTAACGAGGCTCAATGGTATGCAGGCACTCGTGCTTGTTCCGGAGATCCCAATTGCATGTATGGAGGATATGATTTTGTTTTACCGACTGATTATTGCGTGAATATATACGAGCCGGGAGACTTGAGAAAAGATGCCAGCATACGCTCCGATTTTATTTATAAGGGCAAACAGCCTGTTCCATCTGCTGGTTTTGGAGAAGACCAATTGAAGCCCCATTTCAAAAAGTTTGAAGATGTGCGTATCGATGGAACTAAGTCTTTTTATTATACGGGTGGAAATATGTACTACTTCCGTTATGCCGATGCGTTGTTGATGTTGGCCGAATGTATGAACGAGACAGGAAATACGTCTGGTGCTGTTACATTGGTGAATACGACTGTTCGCTCTCGTGCTTTCGGTGGAACGGTTCCGGCTCAATATGTTTGGGACACGGGTATGTCTGCCGAAGAATTCCGCACGAAAATACTCGATGAGCGTATGCGTGAACTCGCTTGCGAGGGTTGGCGGCGTATGGATCTTGTGAGAACCGGACATTTTGAAGAGTATATAAAAGTGAGAAACCGTTGGCAGGCTTTGGCTTCGACTATTGGAGCGCAACATCGCTTATTCCCTGTGCCGATGGTAGAAATAAAACAAAATCCTCATTTGGAAGATGATCAAAATCCCGGGTTGAATTAAGCGACTATATATTCTCTATCGGTGGGATTAAGAGGTCTGTCTTACCGATAGAGAAATAAAAATAGACCTCGCCATAAAAACACTATGAATATGAAAAAATTATTAATCTCTTTGGCTCTTGTAGGAACTGTATTTTCAGGCTTTTCTACAAATTCGGTGAATTGGGAAATTTTACGAAATCCGGTGGACGGGGAGAGTGGATTCCCGATGACTGCTTCCGGTCGCCAGTTGTTTGCCGATTTTAACAACGATGGCATTATGGACTATTTTATTATTGCTGGACAGAATACACCTAGTATGGGCTTGTTCAAAGGCAATGCCGATGGAACGTATACCGATGTTACTGCGGTGTCGGAAGATTTGTATGCAAAAAATCAAAGTTCGGCCGTGTTTATCGATATTAACAACGATGGTAATCTCGATTTGATTACTGTCGGGAAAGTCGGTAGCGATGCGTTTACGGACATATTTATGAACAGCGGTGCTCCCGATTATAAATTTGTGGCCGACTGGAATATGATAGAGGCTTTTCCCGGTCTTTGCACCGAATCGAATGACAACGGCTCTAAGCTACTTGCCGCTTTCGATTACAATAATGACGGTTGGACCGACTTGCTTATCAACGGAAGTGCCGGCGGAGTGTGGGAGGAAGTTTCCGGAGGAACGGGACAAGGCCGTGTGTGCGCCATTATGAAAAATGTAGGAGGCTCGTTCGAGTTGGTGAAAAACCCGGTTAACGGAACAGAAAATTTCATCGGTGTTAATGGCGGATCGGTTGATGTGGCCGATTTCAACAATGACGGTTGGATAGATATGGTGGTTACCGGGTATCACGATACCTATAAATCGGTGACAAAATTGTATAAGAATAACGGGAACGATACTTTTACAGAAGTGACAGGTATCGACTTCGTGGGACATCAACAAGGAGAGACCGCTTTTATCGATGTGAACAACGACGGATATGCCGATATTATTGAGATAGGCCGTGACGTAAATAATGGTTGGGCCGCTTTCGGGAAATTGTATGTCAATAATCAAGATGAAACATTCACTCGTCATGAGGAAGCCGAGACCAATTTCTTCGGTGGGGGCTGTGCTTTGGCGATTGGCGATGTGAATAACGATGGGTTGAATGATTATTTCATGACGGGTTGGAATACCAATGCCACCTTTATGTATAATAATGGAGATAATTCATTTACAAAGCAGGAGCTTATTCCCGACGATGCTCGTTGCCGCGGAGGATCGGCTACTTTTGTAAATATTGATAATGACGGTTTCCTCGATATGGGTATCTTCGGTTATCGTGATGGTGGTGGGGCAGATGGTGATGGATTGGGTTCTTGGCCCGATTATATCTTATTTAATAGAGGCAACGATGGTGTTATTGCCAATGCCGCACCTGCTGCGCCTAAGAACTTTACGGCCATTTACAATGAAGACAAAGGTTGCTATGAGTTGAGATGGGAAAAAGCTACTGACGATGTTAAAAACGCAATGAGAGACAACTTCAGTAAAGAAAACCCAATGTTCATGATGTCAGACTCTGGAGCCAGAGGTAACTTAGACCAGTTAAAGCAAATTGCTGGTATGCGTGGACTTATGGCTAGTACAACTGGTAAAACAGTTGAAATCCCAATCAAATCATCATTCAGAGAGGGACTTGACGCATTAGAGTACTTCATTTCTGCACACGGTGCTCGTAAAGGACTTTCAGATACAGCTTTAAGAACAGCAGACTCTGGATACTTAACAAGAAGAT